>WNFG01000514.1_pt1 | contig 89668 bp, 85 predicted proteins | sample 5400431 | NCBI WGS metagenome assembly WNFG01 (sample SAMN13153346, study PRJNA577476) | soil metagenome | isolation source: 120 cm saprolite under Douglas fir tree site 2 hole 3 replicate 2 | place: USA:California | collected 2015-04-18
GCGCCGGGACTGGACGCTGGATAGTGAATTGGACGCGGCGGTCCGGCTCGGCGCGCTGGAGATCCTCGGCGATCCGGGTGACCTCGGCGCCGAGATCGGCCGTTCGAGGGTGCAACTCGGCTCGTGTGAGGTGCGAAAGATCCAGCAGACCGTCGATGAGCTGTGCCAGCCGAGCACTGGCGGACTGGATCCGCTCAGCGTAATCCCGGCCGTCCCCGCTGAGGACGTCCCCGTAGTCTTCCAGCAGGATCCCGCTGAAACCGCTTAGTGCGTGCAGCGGAGCGCGTAGATCGTGGGAGATCGAATAGGTAAAGCTATCCAGGTTCCGATTGGCGCCCTCAAGGACGTCGGCCCGGCGGGCAAGCTCGGCCGCAGCGTGGAGCTTCTTCTGCTCAGTAATGTCACGGGCGATTGACGACGCTCCGATCAGCCTGCCGTGCTCGTCGCGAATGGGTGAGACCGTCACCGACACGGGAAAGGTATTGCCGTCCTTACGCCGCCGCACAGTCTCGAAGTGCGTGACGCTCTCACCCCGGCCTATCTTGCCGAGGATCTCCTGGATCTCGCCGACCCGGTCAGGAGGGCACACGACCGTCATCAGCTGGCCGATGATCTCTTCAGCCAGGTACCCGTACATCCGCTCGGCGGCCGGATTCCAGCTCGTGATCACCCCGCCGACGGTCTTCCCCACGATGGCGTCATCGGACGAGCGGACGATCGCCGCGAATAGCTGGGACTGCGTCAAAGCCTGGCCGACATCAATACTCTCAAGCGGCGACTGGGCCACGACGATCCCCCCGTTCACGACCATCTCGTGCGAATTTGCGCGCCATCTCAGTGAACGGGCACGGCGGTCACCACGAGGACGATGATCGCGATCACGAGGAGGACCACGGTGATCGACACATAGTGCTCGACCCGGCGCAAGGCGATTTTTGCCCGGCTGTCGGCCTCCACGGCCGAATTCGCTGCTACCCAGGCTGACTGCGCCGCGTGTATCGCGCCCTCGGCCGCGGTTCCGGCCCCGGCCTGGAGTTCAGCGTGGGCCTGGAGGGCGGCAGCGATGTCCGCCTCCACCTTCGCGGCGGTCGCCTCAATCCGATCTAGCGCGGCAACGCTTATGGCCGCCGCACGCCACGCCGCCGACTCGGCGCCGGAATGGCTGGCGGCCTCACGTGCACCGCCCGTGACGGCGCTGCCCGTGACGGCGCTGCCCGTGACGGCGCTGCCCGTGACGGCGTTGCCCGTGACGGCGTTGCCCGTCGGCGTGGCCGTGGCGGCCGCAACGTCCGTCACGGCTCCGTCCGCTCGCGTGGCTTCCCGCTGGGCGGTGGCCATCGACGCGTCGTGCAGGAAGCCGACCACAGCCTCCCTGGCCAAGGCACCCAGGTCAGGAGGTCTGGCTGGAGTGGACGAGGACCGCAGGTGCTGACCTTTGTGGAGACGACGATGGCCACCGTCCGGCGACGCGGCAGTCTGCGGCGCGCTGTGCTGTGAGGGGACAGCGACGGTCAGTTGCTGGCGCGAGCCAGAGTCACCGTCAGCGCCAGGCGGCAGGCGTGCCTCGGCGTTACCTTCCGTGGCCATGCGGGTCTCCTCACTGCCGTCCGTATTTGTACTTGTTCTGCTACTCTACGTGACTATGAGAGTTGCGGGCCGGGCGCAACGGCCCGTTTTCACCCGGTACATCGACCCCTGCCATCCGGCCCACCCACCCGGTTCCCGTCCACCCCGGTTCCCCGGTCCACCCCGGTTCCCAGCCCGCCATCGGCCAAGCCGCCCAGCATCCGGCACTGCCAGTTGCGGGTCTTCGCGATAGACGGCCGGTGGCGCCCATGCACCCGGAGCGCGTCCATGTCGAATTAGCACAGCAGCGGGCCCGGTGAAGTATTATGAGTTATCCCGGTTAGCGCGTTTCCAGCCGGTTTGCGATAATTTTCCATATGCGATTCCATCTTTACCTTGTTTGTTTCTCAAAACGATGCTTCCTCGCTGATGATCGCACCAGCCCCACGGAATTTGGCACTTCTGAGATAACCCCTGCGGGATTTTGCACTTCCGAGATCAAATTCGCGTGCAGCAACATCTCCGCTGTATTCTGTGCAAAGTAGATCTGCGGTAACGCTCGGCTCGGGGGAGAGCAATCACATGGACAAGACGGTGCTGACGAGCTTGACGGAGGGCGCGCTGGGTCCGGATTTGGAGAAGGCCCCGACGGGGATACCTGGGCTGGACCAGATCACCGGAGGCGGGCTACCCCGGGGACGGGTGACGCTGGTGGCGGGCAGCGCGGGGGCGGGCAAGACGCTGCTGGGGCTGGAGTTCCTTGTCGCCGGTGCGCGGAAGTACGGCGAGCCGGGCGTGCTGGTGAGCTTCGAGGAGTCGGAGGCCAAGGTCGCCCTCAACGTGAGCTCGCTCGGCTTCAACCTCGACGAGCTCCGGCGGGACGGTCTGCTTGTCGTGCTCTCGTTCCGGGTGGAGCCCTCGGAGATCGTCGCGACAGGGGAGTTCGACCTCGAGCCGCTCTTTGCCATTCTCGACGACGCGATCGGGCGCACTGGCGCCAAGCGAGTCGTGCTGGACACCATCGAGGTATTGTTCGGCGCCTTCGGTGACGACTCAATCGTGCGGTCGGAGCTGAGCCGATTGGCGCGCTGGCTCGAGGAGCGGGGCGTCACCGCCATCGTGACCGGGGAGCGGGGCGAGAAGAGTCTCACCCGTAACGGGATCGAAGAGTACGTCACCGACTGCGTGATCGTTCTCGACCATCGGGTGACCGATGAGATCTCCACCCGTCGTCTCCGGGTGGTCAAGTACCGCGGGTCGGCCCACGGCACCAACGAGTACCCGTTCTTGATCTCCGCCCGTGGCTTTGTCGTGCTGCCGATCACGTCGATTGCGCTCGACTACGGGGCTTCCGAGGAGCGGATCTCAACGGGGATCGCTCGCCTCGACCACATGCTGAGCGGCGGCGCGTTTCGGGGGTCGACCCTCATGGTGAGTGGGACCGCGGGCACGGGCAAGACCTCGCTCGGTGCGCACATGGTGAATTCGACCTGCGCGCGCGGTGAGCGGGCGTTGCTGGTCTTGTTCGAGGAGTCACCCGACCAGTTCCTGCGTAACATGCGGTCGGTCGGGCTCGACCTGCAACCGTGGGTCGAGGCGGGCTTGTTGCGCATCTGGGCGGCGCGGCCGTCCGCGTTCGGGATGGAGACCCATCTGGCGGTCCTGGCCCGGCTGATCGAGGAGGAGAGGCTGTCGGTGGCGGTGCTCGACGGGATCGCCAGCCTCGCCCATGGAATCTTGGCCCCGGAGGCAACCTCGATGGTGGCCCGCCAGATCGACCTGCTTAAGACCCAGGGGATCACGACCCTGATCACGGCACTTGGTCATGGGGACGAGACGAGTTCGGAGAACGTGTCGTCAATGGTGGACACCTGGCTGCTGCTGCGCAACGTCGAGACCAACGGCGAACGCAACCGGCTTCTGTTCGTGCTGAAGTCGAGGGGCACGGCCCATTCGAATCAGGTGCGGGAGTTCGTGCTCACCGACAACGGGGTCGAGCTGGTCGATGTGTATGTCGGCGCGGCAGGGGTGCTGGCCGGCTCCGCCCGCCTAGCGCAGCAAGCCGCCGAGCGCGACGAGGAGGTGCGGCAGGCAGAGGATCTGGGCCGTCGCCGACGTGAGCTGCGCCGGACCATCATGGAGCGGGAGGCCCACCTCGTCGCGGTGCAGGACCAGCTCGACGCCGAGCGGGCGGAGATCGACCGGATCGACCTTCGCGAGCGCCACCAGGCTGCCGACACCGAGGCGGACCGGTCGGCGATGAGTACGCGGCGCTGGGCCGATACGGCCTCGGGCAACGGTGAGAAGCGATGAACCAGCCTCGCACGGCAGATGATGGGACCGGGACCTTGGTCGATTCCAATGAGCCCTGGGATCTGCGCCTGTACGTGACCGGCCGGTCACCCAAGTGCCTACGGGCGATTGAAAATCTGCGGCGCATCTGCGAGGAGCACCTGGCCGGCCGCTACAAGATCGAGGTCGTGGACCTGCTCGAAAACCCGCGCCTGGCCGCCGAAGATCAGATCCTGGCCGTGCCCACAGTGGTCCGCAGGCTCCCGCCGCCGATCCGCAAGCTCGTCGGCGACCTCTCGGACACCGAGCGTCTCCTCGTCGGCTTGCAGCTTCGGCCGCCAAGGGGTACCACGACATGACCAGCAATGCAGCTGCTGATCGCCGGGCACTGACCCTCTACGTCAATGGGGCGTCCACGAGTTCCATTCACGCCCTTGAGATCGTGCGCCGCGTCTGCGACGAAAAGCTCGGCGGCCACGTCGACCTGGAGGTCATCGACGTGCGCCAGCGGCCCTCGCTGGTCGCCCGCGACCAGATCGTCGCCGCGCCGACGCTGGTCAAACGCCTTCCCGTCCCCGTGCGCCGCATCGCCGGCGACCTCTCTGGCTCCGCCTGGATACGCCTCGGGCTCGACCCCGATTCGGTCAAAGTCAGCGACGGACCCCCCGGCCCGGGCAAGTAAGGCATGGCCCGATCGTCGGCTCCAGAGGGCACGGGTCCAAGCCGGCTCGCAACGGGACCGCCTGGGGAAAGCCGTGAGGAGACCGTCGAGCTGGCCGGAGTGCGAGCACAGCTGCGCGAGGCGCACGAGACTATCGAGGCGATCCGGGGCGGTGGGATCGACTCATTGGTGATCGGCCCACCCGGACAGGAGCAGGTCTACTCCCTCGCGAGCGCCGACCGCCCTTACCAGCTCATCGTCGAGGCGATGAACGAGGGCGCGGCCACCGTCTCCCCCCTAGGGGTGATCCTCGACGCCAACCCGAGGCTGGGCTCGATGACCGACCAGAAAGGCACGGAACTGGTCGGCACCGCGGTGCTTGACCTGATCCCCTACGCCCACCGCCCCACGTTCGCCCGTCTGCTCGATGTCGGCGCCGGCGACAGCGCTCGCGGCGAAGTGGACCTGACCGGACCTGGTGGCACGACCGTTCCGGTCCAGCTGGCGGTGAGCGGCTTTGACCTCGACGGCATGCTGCTGCGGTGCCTGGTCCTGACCGATCTCACCGCGCAGCGCGAAGCCGAAGCCGAGGTCCGTGCGCTCAACGCCGAACTGGAGGCCCGCGTCGCGCATCGCACTGCTGACCTGGAGCTGGCGAACAAGAACCTGGAGGCGTTCACCTATTCGGTCTCCCATGACCTGCGCGCCCCGCTGCGAGCGTTGAGCGGGTTCAGCGAAGCGCTGCTAGAGGAGTACGGCGATCGTCTCGACGAAACTGGCCGCGGGTACGCCGCGCGTATCCAGGCCGCCAGCGAGCGGATGGCCACGCTCATCGATGACCAGCTGCAGCTGTCGCGGGTGTCGCGGGCCGGAATGAACCTCGCACGGGTCGATCTCAGCGCCGAGGTCGGCGCCATCGCCCGCGAACTGCAGTCCCGTGAACCCGACCGCCGGGTCCGCTTCACCATCCAAGACGGCGTCTGGGTGACTGCGGATCGCAGTCTCATCCGCAGCGTGGTGCAGAACCTGGTGGAAAACGCCTGGAAGTTCACCGCCCGGCGCGACGATGCCACCATCGAGTTCGGCACCACAACGGTCGATGACGTCGGGATCTGCTGCTACGTGCGCGACAACGGGGCTGGCTTCGACCCCGCCCATGCGGGCCCGCTGTTCCAGCCGTTCCAGCGGCTCCATACCGCAGACGAGTTCCCCGGCACCGGCATCGGCCTGGCCAGCGCCCAGCGGATCATCGAACGCCACGGCGGGCGCATCTGGGCCGAAGGCGCCATCGGCAGCGGCGCCACCTTCTACTTCACCCTCGACCCACACGAGGACCACTAGGGACACGCCCTAGCGCAGCAGCGTCAGGTTGATGGCCGCGGCCATCGCGGTGCAGAGGTGCAAGAGGCCGTGTCTACAGGTTGAGGTGGACGCGGAGCGCCTGGTCCACATCGGCGATGAGCGCCGCTGGTAGGTGGCCTATGCGTGCACCGACGCGCTCGACTGCGACGGAGCGGACCTGTTCGGCCTGGGCTTTGGAATCGTGGGGGAGTCCCGTCAGGCTGGCTGGCAGCAGTGCCTGGAAAGGGTAGACACGGGCGGTGTTGGAGGTCAGTGGGACGAGCGTGATGACTCCCCGGCCCAGGCGGCTTGCCGTGGCATTGGCCGCGTCGTTGCTGACAATGACGGCCGGGCGCGTCTTGCTGGCCTCCGATCCGCGCGCCGGGTCGAGGCTTACGGTGACGATCTCCCCGCGGCGCACTCAGGTCTCTAGGCCGTCGGCCACGACGGTGTCCCAGGTCTCGGCATCGCCGGATGCGGCCCAGGATGCCCATGCGTCCTCGTAGGCGGGAGCGAGTTGGGCGGCCCGCAGCAGCATGACGGCCTGGTGCAGGACTGCGGACCGCGAGGGCATTCCTTGAGCGTGGGCATAGGAGTCGAGGAACTCGATGTCGTCCTCCGGCAGGCTGACACTCACCTTCATACTTTGGATACTACCTCCGGTACGACCACTCCGACCGGGGATCAACGAGCTTGGCGGCGGCCGGGGGTGCCGGTAGCGGCTACCGCGTCCGGGGATCGGCGAACACGGCGGCGGCCAGGGCCAGGCGGCGGCGGCCGGGGTGCCGTGGCCTGGTCAATGTCCCAGCAGCTGATGGGCCGCGTCGGTCAGTTCCGCGGCGAATGACGACTCCGTGCTCGCCGTGCCGGGGCCGGGGTTGAAGTTCAGTTCCTGGCGCACGTGGCCCGCCTGGTCGATGACGAACGCATAGTCGCCGTGGCTGATCATCGCCCCGGCCGGGAGGACCTGCATGGGCAGCCCGTAATCACTCCACACCTGGTCGAGCTGTGCCCCGCGGCCGGTCAGGTACCGCCAGTTCGGCAGCGTATCGAGGCCTTCCTGGCGGTCGAACGCCCGGAGGTAGGCGACCTGGGTGTAGAGGGGGTTGTAGTTGATCGCGACGAGCTCGACATGCCGGGAATCCGCGGCCAGCAGCTGGCCTGCCTGGCGGAACTCCTGCCCCATCAATGTGCAGTCGGTGGTGCAGACCGGATCGAGGAACGTCAGCAGCACCACCTTCCCCCGCAGGCTTGCCAGCGTGACCGTCCGGCCGTGCTGGTCGGTCAGGATGAAGGGCGGCGCCCGGAAGTTAACCGGGGCGCTGGAACCGTCGATGGCCTGGGCCAGGATGGTGTCGGCGACGGGGCTGGCCTGGGCCGCCACCATCGGGGCCGCACCGAGGATGATCACGCCGACCGCCCCCGCCGACGCCACGGACTGGATGCTGGCGGCCGCTAGCGACTCGCGCACGGACGCCAGCGACTGGCGCACCGACGTCGGCCGGATCCGGTCCCGCCAGCCAGCCACTGGCACCCCGGTGCTGGCGGGTTCCCCCGCCTGTACTCCTGCGCGGGCTGGTTCCGTCGCCGGCACCCGGGTGCCGGCCGCTTCCGCCGCCTGTACTCCCGCGCAGGCTGGTTCCGCCGCCGGCACCGGCACGCTGACCAGAGCGAGGTATCCGGCGACGGCCAGCAATGCCATCGGGATCATGCTGTTGGGGTCGGTGCCGAGCCCGCCGAAGAAGCCGAAGTCCTCGATCAGTACCCAGTCCGCTAGGCACAGCACCGTGAAGCCAATGACCGCCGGGCGGATCAGCCTCGGCTGCCCGCTCAGAAACGCCGCGCCGGTCAGGGCGAGCACGGCCACGACGAAGAGGTTGACCGCGAATCCGTGCGCGGCATCGAACGAAGCGAAGCCAGAGACCCAGGCGGAAAGGATGTGAGGCTGCGAGGTCTGCGACATCGTCTGGATCATCCCCGTGAGCGTGCCCGGGTGCCCGTGCGAGGTGCCCTGCCAGAACCCCCGGCCTGGCCACGCCTGGAGCACCGCCATCCCGGCCAGGAACAGCCCCATCCCAGCGAGAACCGCCCGGCCGAGCCGCTGCTTGAGCCACGTCCGCTCTGGCAACGCGATCAGGGCCCCGGCCACCGCGTAGATGAGAACTGCGCCGGGTGCGCCGAACAGCCAGGTCAGGCCGGGGGCGAAGATCCCGCCGAAGGATTCGCCGAACGCCCAGACCACCAGCGCCCAGCCAACGCTGACCAGCCCGGCAAGCCGGGACCAGGAGCCCCGCGCCGCGGCCAGCATCCAGACGCCGATCCCGACCTGGATCCACACCGCTGCGGCGCCCGCCTGCATCGGGTGATACGACCAGGTCGTCCCGGCCCAGTTCACCACGTGCTGCACCCAACGCGGCGAGCTGGCCGCGATGGGCTCGATGACCTGGGAGGGAAGGCCCACCGCCATCTTTGGCTGGGCCTGCAGGATCCCGTCGAAGATCCACAGCAGGCCGAACCCGAACCGCAGCAGCTGCCGCCAGGCCGGCTCAGCCGGCGCGGCGCCCGGCGGGCCCGGCGTCGAAGCCCCAGTGCCATTCTGGGCAGCTGTACCTTCCTGGGCCGCGCTGCCTTCCTGGGCTGCATTGCTTTCCTGGGCTGCGCTGCCTTCCTGGGCCGCCGCGGGCACCCATGACCGCACGCTGACCCAGGCCAGCCCGAGCACAGCGAAGATCAGCAGGGCAATGAGCCCCTGGTGCACCAGTGCCGACTCGAACGCGGCGACCACCGTCGGGTCGCCGATATTAAGGCCTGAGTTCATCCCGGGCATGACGTCACCTGCTCCGTGAGGCTGGCCTTCTCCTTCGCGAAGACCACCATCGCGACGACGTTGTCAATCGCGTCTACTTTCTTCTCGACCCTGGCCGCGCACGCCGCGCATGTCATTCCCTGGACCGAAAGCTCAATCTCCCGCAGCCCAGATGACTCGCCGGCCGTCGCAGCCGATGATGCCACGTCCATCCTCCAGTAATAAGGCCAGGCCACCAGATCACCATGGAAGGCCGCCCGCGGCGGCGGGGGCGGGACCTGCTGTTTGCCGCGGCGAAGCAGCTGCGTATGCCGCCGCACCGGAAATCTACACCCCCCAAAGACCCCGGCAATACAGGGACCTCAGAAAGCCAGGTGTCTTGGTTGATTTCAATACCCCGCCCCCAGTTCCCGGAATACCCTGGCCGGGTTCCCGAGATACCCTCAGGGGGTTCCTGAAATACTCTGAGGGGGTTTCAGTAATACCCTGCCGGGGTTCCGGAACCCCGGAACCCGAAGCCCAGTTGTGCCCATTCCGCAGAGTTATCATTGCGCAGGGCGCGGCTGGCGCCTTACGCTTTTCTGGTCGCCTGTAGCACACGGGCCAGCGGCAGCCGCGGGGAGGACACTGACGTGACAGGACCGTCGTGGCTTGCGGGCGCCTTCGCGGCAGTCATGATCGGCATCGCTCTCTACTGCGCGGGTCGGCTGGCCCTCTCCCGCCTGCGGCGGCGGGAAACCGAGTTCGATGCCGACGGGTTGCACGTTGCCATGGGCGTCGCCATGGCGGGAATGCTCGTGCCGCGACTGAGCCCACTGCCAGGCAGCGTATGGGAGGTGGTCTTCGGGAGCGCCGCGGTGTGGTTCGGGTGGCAGGCCATCCGCACCCGCAACGGCAGCGCTCCGGGCGGCTGGCGGTGCCCGCATCCGGTGCCGCATCTCGTCGAGTGCGCCGCCATGCTCTACATGCTCCTGGCGCTGCCCGGCTCTCGGCCCGCAGGCGCAGGAGCGGGAACGCCGATGCCCGGCATGGGCGGGTCCCCCGGCGCCGCGGGAGCCTTCCCGGCGCTCGCCGTCGTGCTGGCGTTGTTCATGGTCGGCTACGTCGTGTGGACCACCGACCAACTCGCGTCCATGGCGCGGGCCAGGACGGCCGTGACAGCCGCCTGGCATCAGCACGCGGGAGCCAGCCTGATGCTCGCCCCCCGGCTCGCCGCCTGCTACAAGATCGCAATGGGCATCACCATGGGCTACATGCTCATCCCGATGTTCTAAGGGCACGGTCCAGGTCGCTGATGACCTCCGCTGTCTCGTTCGCATAGCCGAGCGCCAGCCTGATGGTGCTGCGGTCCACCCCGATGCTCTTCAGCGCTTCGTACGCACGCCCGCGCACGTCTCAGCGCTGGTGGAGGCGGTCGGCCTGCTGATCGTCGCGATGGCCCCGGATCTCCCGGTCGTGATCCTCGGCGGGCTGGTCATGGGGGCCGGTCTCTCGCTGCTGTTCCCGTCGCTCGCCCTGATCGTCATCAACCGCACCGACAAGTCACAGCAGGGCGCCGCGCTGGGGGCGTTCACGTCCTTCTAGGACCTCGGGATCGCGGTCGGCGCCCCGGTCGCCGGGCTGATCGCCAGCGTCTCCGGCTACCCGGCCATCTACTACGTGATGGCCGGCTGCGCGATCGCCTCGGCGATTCTGTCGGCACCCGGGGCACTGCGGCGCGGGGCCGTCGCCCACCGGCCGGCGCAGGACATGGCAGGCGACGGCGTCCGGCGTCCGGCAGACTCCGTCGACTCGGCTGTCGACCCGGCCGGGGACCGCAGGGTGCCGCCATAAGGATGCCTCGCCGGCGATCCGCCTGAATCGTACGCAGCCTGCGCAGAGCCTTTCCATTGGCGGCGTAGCCTGGCTGGCGTGACCGATGGTGACGACCCGCTGGCCGGTGAGTCGCCACATGCCCTTCCGGCGATCCCGGCGTCAGCCGGCGCGATGATCTTTGACCGTAAAGGCCGGCTGCTGATCCTGAAGCCGACCTACAAGTCCGGGTGGACCATCCCCGGCGGCGTCATGGAGGCCGACGGCGAGACACCGTGGCGGGCCTGCCAGCGTGAGGTGCGCGAAGAGTGCGGCCTCCACGTGCGCACCGGCCGCCTGGCCTGCGTGGATTTCCGCCGCCCCCGGCCCGGCCGCCCAGGCGGCATCCGGTTCCTTTTTGACTGCGGCGCGCTCGACGACGCCAGCCTCCGCGCTGTCGTGCTCCAGCCCGAGGAGATCTCGGAGCACCGGATCGTCCGGGTGCCCGACGCGCTGACCCTGCTCAGGGGGCCTATCCGGCGGCGGGTCCGCGCCGCGTGCCGGGCTGCGGCGTTCGTCTACCTGGAGGACGGTCACCCGGTGCCGGGGATCGGACGATAGCCGGCCCTGGCCCGCGGGCCCCAGCGACGGCAGCTGAGGTCCTCGGATGACGCCGCGTCGGACCAATGCATTGCCTGACCTTTACCTGAAACAAACAGGCGACAGGCCAGGCCAGGCGGGTCACGAGAAACCCATGAGGCCAAGGCGACAGTCCTTGTTTGCGATTCCTATGATGATTACATACGCGGCCTGGACACCAGGAGGCCTTCATGACCGGCTGTAGTGCTGTGCCCGGTCTCTCCCTAGAGACACTTATGGCCCGGCCCGGCTTGGAATCACCCCGCTCACCCGGTTTCCGCTGGGTCTAATTCGGGGACTTTCTGCCCTACCCCCCGTGTGCGCTTTCGACGAAGGTGGGATGCAGGAAGGCAGGTGCTGGGATGGACCAGGATCGGCGCGTTGTGGTCGGTGTGGACGGGTCAACGGCCTCCCTCACCGCGCTGCGCTGGGCGGGGCGGGAGGCCGGGCTGCGGCAGGCCCGGCTGCATGTTATTTGCGTGATGGATCCCGGGCGGGTGCGGGCCGCGCCGTATGCGGGCTGTGCGCGGCGGTCGGCCGCGGAGGCTGAGAACGCAGTGCCCCGCGACGTCTGGCTCAAAGCCCGCGTGGACACCGCGCTGGGCGACAGCCCGCTGGTCACGGTGGACACGGAGGTGGTCGCCGGCCTGGCAGCCAAGGTGCTGATCAGCTGTGCCGCCGGGGCCGACCTGCTCGTGCTGGGCGATCCGGCGACTTCCCAGCACGACGTGATCGGCCCGGTGGCCCGGGCGTGCCTGCGGCATGCACCCTGCCCGGTCGTGGTCGTCAGCGCCGAGATGAGCAGGCCGGTGCCTGCCTGACCTGAACAGCACAGTGCTAGCCCGGGGGACAACCCCCGGACCCCCGGGCCAAACCCCGCTCGGGGGCGAGCCCGGGGGACAAACCCCGGACCCCCGGCCAGCCGTTCAGGCGGCGATCGCTGACCTCGACCTGGCTGGCTCCAGCGCCAGGTCGAGCACTTCGCGGACATCGCTGACCGGGTGGATCTCCAGCGCGGCGCGCACCTTCTCCGGCACATCGTCCAGGTCAGGCTCGTTGCGCTTGGGGATCAGCACCGTCGTGATGCCGGCCCGGTGCGCGGCGAGCAGCTTCTGCTTCACCCCGCCGATGGGCAGCACCCGGCCGGTCAGCGAGACCTCGCCGGTCATCGCCACGTCCGAGCGGACCAGCCGCCCGGACAGCAGGGACGCCAGTGCCGTGGTCATGGTCACCCCGGCGCTCGGCCCGTCCTTCGGCACCGCGCCCGCCGGTACGTGCACGTGCACGCCCCGGTCCTTCAGGTCGCCGACCGGGAGCTCAAGCTCCGCGCCGTGCGACCGGAGGTAGGACAGCGCGATCTGCGCCGATTCCTTCATAACGTCACCCAGCTGGCCGGTGAGCGTGACCCCAGTCGTGCCAGTCTCCGGATCTGCCAGGGACGCCTCGATGAAGAGGACGTCGCCACCGGCGCCGGTGACCGCCAGGCCGGTCGCCACACCAGGAACAGCGGTTCGTTCTGCTGATTCTGGGGTGTGCCGTGGGTGGCCGAGGTAGCCGTGCAGGTCGTCCGGGCCGACACTGACGGGGAGTGTTGCGTCACCCGCCGCGAGCTGCGCGGCGATCTTCCGCAGCACCCGGGCGATGCCCCGCTCCAGCGCGCGCACCCCGGCCTCGCGGGTGTACTCCGCGGAGAGCCTGTGCAGCGTTTCGTCGGTCAGGGTCACGTCGTCTCCGTCGAGACCGGCCCGCTCCAGCTGCCGGGGCAGCAGGTGCATCCGGGCGATCGTCACCTTCTCGTCCTCGGTGTAACCGTCGAGGCCGATCAGCTCCATCCGGTCCAGCAGCGGCTCAGGAATCGCCTCCGCCACATTGGCAGTCGCGATGAACAGCACGTCGGACAGGTCCAGCTCGACCTCGAGGTAGTGATCGCGGAACGTGTGGTTCTGCGCCGGGTCGAGCACTTCGAGCAGCGCCGCGGTCGGGTCACCCCGATAGTCCGCGCCGAGCTTGTCCACCTCGTCCAGCAGGATCACCGGGTTCATGGAGCCCGACTCGCGGATAGCCCGCACGATCCGGCCGGGCAGCGCGCCGACGTAGGTCCGCCGGTGACCACGTATCTCGGCCTCGTCACGGACGCCACCCAGTGCCACCCGGGCGAACTTGCGGCCCATGGCGCGGGCCACCGACTCACCCAGCGAGGTCTTGCCGACGCCAGGCGGGCCAGCCAGGGCCAGCACCGCACCGCTGCGGCGGCCGCCGACCAGGGTCAGGCCCTTGTCGGACCGACGCTTGCGGACGGCCAGGTACTCGATGATCCGGTCCTTGACGTCGTCGAGCCCGGCATGGTCGGCGTCCAGGATGGCGCGAGCACCCTCGATGTCATAGGCGTCGTCGGTCCGCTCGTTCCAGGGGATCTCCAGGACCGTGTCCAGCCAGGTGCGGATCCAGCCCGCCTCCGGCGAGGCATCCGAGGAGCGCTCCAGCTTCTCGGCTTCCTTGAGTGCCGCCTCGGCCACCTTCTCAGGCAGGTCGGCCGCCTCGATGCGGGCCCGGTAGTCCTGTTCCTCCGACGCCGGCTCGCCACTCAGCTCGGACAGCTCCTTGCGGATCGCGGCGAGCTGCTGGCGGAGCAGGAACTCGCGCTGCTGCTTCTCCATGCCCTCGCGGACGTCGTTCTGGATGGTCTCGGTGACGTCCAGCTCGGCGATCTGGTCCCGCGCCCATCCGGTCAGCCGTTCCAGCCGCGCCTCAGGGTCGATGGTCTCAAGCAGCTCCTGGCGCTGCTCAAGAGTCAGGTAGTTGGCGTAGCCGGCGCTGTCGGCGAGCGCCGACGGGTCGGTGATCCGCTGCAGCACGTCGACGACCTGCCACGCGCCGCGCTTCTGCAGGATCGTCGCGGCCAGCGCGCGGTATTCGCGCGCCAGCTCGTGCGCCCTTGCGCTGGCCGGCGGCTCCTCCTCGACGGAGCCCTCGATCCACAGTGCGGCCCCTGGGCCGACCGTGCCACTGCCGATCCGGACCCGCGACAGGCCGCGGATCGCCGCGGCGGGCTCGCCGCTGGGCAGCCGGCCGATCTGCTCGACGGCGCCGAGCGTGCCGACCGATGAGTACTTGCCATTCACCCGCGGCACCAGGAGCACCTGCGGGGTGGCCTTGGCGGCGCCATCCGCGCCGGCCGATATCTGAGCGGCCTCGATGGCCGCACGGGCCTCAGTGCCTGAAGTATCGACCGGGACGACCATGGTGGGGAGCACCACAGTGTCGTCCAGCGGCAGCACCGGCAGCGAGAGGGTGTCGCTCATGAAGATCACTTCCCGTGAGTATTACTTAATTACACGGTTCAAGCGGAGGGAGCCTCGGTTTGTTCCCGGATTCGTTCGCCCGGAGCGGACAGTGGCGATGGCCCGTCTGACCAGGCCTTTCGCACCCGAGGCGGGGTTGGGGACGGGCCCTGCCCAAGGCGCCGGGGGCGCTCAAACGCCCGCCTGTACCTCTTGACGTCCCAGCCGGCCCTGTACCTAAGCACCCCAGCCGACGTGGCCCCTGGCCGCGTTCACGACCCCCACCGCGCCCGCACTAGACACAACCACGCAAACGCCGCATCCACTCCCGCGGGCCGTCCGTCGGCCGGCGGCGGGCGGGACCGCCCGAAGGCGACGGCAGGGCGGGCGCGAGGGAGTCTGCCGGAGAGCTCAGACCTCCAGTGCCGCGGCGAGGTCGTCGTCCACGACCAGGACCAGCTTGCCCTGGGTGTGGCCCTGCTCTACCCGCCGGTGCGCCTCCGCGGCATCCTGCCAGTAGTACCTCGCCTCGACGTTCACGATGAGCGACCCGTCGTCGAACCATGGGGCCATCCGGATCAGCCGGCTGCCCTGCGGCTTGCCGTCATAGCGCCGCCAGTGGATCCGCTCCGCGTCCGGGAATTCGGCGTGCACGGGAGTGGCGATCGTCGCACCGTCGCGGGCGGCGCGGGCCGCGCCGTCGAGGGTGGGAGCGGCGCACGCCAGCACTCTGCCGGCCCCCCCGTCAGTCACCTCGCGGACCTGGTCGGGCCAGTCGGGCCGGGTGTGATCGATCACCACCGCCGCGCCGAGCCGGCGCAAGAACTTGTGGTGCTGCGGACTCGCGGTCGCGACGACAATGGCGCCCAGGATTCGCGCGATCTGCACGGCGAAGTGGCCGAGGCCGCCCGCGCCGGCCGTGATGAGGATGGGGTCACCGCGGCCGATGCTCAGGACGTCGGTCAGTCCCTGGTGCGCGGTCAGGGCGTCGATCGGTGCGGAGCCCGCCTCAATGGCCGACAGGCCAGCCGGTATCGGGGCCAGCTGCTCGACCGGGCATGTCACGTACTGGGCGTAGCAGCCGGTCAGCCCTGGGTAGCCGTAGACGGGTGCGCCGTCGTAAAACCCGGCGTCAGCGCCGGTGTCACCCACGACAACGCCCGCGAACTCGCCGCCGGGGATGTAGGGCAGGGGTCCCCGCCATCCACCGCTGCGGAGGCTGGCGTCCCAGGGGCCCACCCCCGCCGCCAGGATCCGGACCAGGATTTCATCCTGACCCGGCTTCGGTCGGTCTGCCTCGCCGACCTCCAATACCTCGGGGCCGCCGAAGCGATTCACCATGATCGCCTGCATCGCCACTCCTCTGCTGTGGTGGCCGGAGGCTGATTCGCTGGCACCTTCCACCGTACGGATGCTGCCATAGTGGGCCGCAGCTTTCACTCGGGCCTAACGCCGCCCGAGGCACCCGAGAGCGGTCGCGAGGCATCTGGCTGGCCAGCGGCCTGTCGGCGAGCCTAGTTCGAGAAGTCCTGGGTCATCCAGACGATGCCGGAGTTGTCCCGGTACACGGCGATCCCGATGTGGTGGAACGCGCTGCTCAGGATGTTCCGCCGGTGGCCGTCATCGGGCGGCTTCTCGGCCAGCATGTCCCGGGTCAGGGTCACCGCCATCTGGCCGACGGATGTGGTGCCGCTGGATACGGGGCCGCCTTCGCCGATGACCGGACCGGTCAGGCTGGCCGGCCCGCGCCGGTGGGGCCGGCCGGCATGGTGGCGCTGAGCACGGCACGCTGGGTGGGCAGGGCCTCCGCGTGGCGCCGCCGGCCCGCATCGGTGAGGCAGACGTAGATCCCGCGCCGGTCCAGGTCACACAGTGACCGCTGGACCAGGCCATGTTGCTCCAGCCGACCGACAAGGCGGGAAAGCGCGCTCTGGCTGAGGTGGACGGCATCGGCCAGATCCTGGACGCGGAACTTGTGCTCTTCGTTCTCAGCAAGGCGGTCGAGCACCTCGAACTCGCTGACGCCGAGCCCGTGCCGCTCGCCAAGCTCCCGTTCGAGGGCTGCGCACACGGCCGCGTGACTGGCGGTCAGCGCCCGCCACGCGCTGACGACCTGCGGCATGCTGTCGCGGTCGGCCTGATCGGCGTCTCCTCCGGCGTGCAGCACGGTGCCGGCCTGCTTACTGCTCACGGGCGGAGTCTAACGCCGGAGGCTGGTAGATGCAAGCACATTAAATGCGCTTGCATCTATTGCTTGCACATGCATAGGCTCCTGGTCATGACCTCATCCTCCGTTGCCCTCAGCTCTGCCCAGCGCTGGAGTCCCCGCCTGTGGGGAATCCTGATCGTGCTGTGCGGCGCCCTGTTCCTGGACGCGCTCGACGTCTCGATGGTGGGCGTGGCCCTGCCATCCATCCGCGCTGACCTCGGGCTCACGACTGCCTCACTGCAATGGGTGGTCAGCGGCTACGTACTCGGTTACGGCGGGTTCCTGCTGCTCGGCGGGCGAGCCGCCGACCTGCTCGGCCGCCGCCGGGTGTTCATCGCGGCGCTGGCCGTGTTCGCGGTCGCCTCGCTGCTTGGCGGCCTGGTCAGCAGCGGGACCTTGCTCATCGCCGCCCGCCTGATCAAGGGCGTGGCCGCGGCGTTCACCGCACCGGCGAGCCTGTCCATCATCACCACCACGTTCGCCGAGGGACACCCCCGCAACCGGGCCCTGAGCATCTACTCGGCCTTCGGCGCGGCCGGCTTCTCGCTCGGCCTGGTGCTGTCCGGGCTGCTCACCGAGGTGGGCTGGCGGTGGACACTGCTGCTGCCCGCGCCCGTAGCGGCCCTGATCCTCGCCGCGGCGCTGCGGCTCATCCCGCGTCATGCCGCGCCGGACCGCAACGGCCGCCGCTTCGACATCCCCGGCGCGGTCACGGTGACCGCCGCGATGCTGCTCATCGTGGCGACGGTCGTCGAGGCCCCGCAGGTCGGCTGGGCGTCGGCGCGCACGCTGGGCTCGTTCGCGGGTATCGCGATCCTGCTGGCCGCGTTCGTGGCCATCGAGCGGCGCAGCAGGGATCCGCTGCTGCGGCTTGGCATCTTCCGTTCCGGAGCCCTGACCCGCGCGAACCTGACGGCCATGACCCTGTTCGGGTCCTACGTGGCCTTCCAGTTCCTGGTGACGCAGTACCTGCAGATCATGGTCGGCTGGTCGGCGCTGCGGACCGCTCTGGCGTTCCTGCCAGCGGGGCTGATTGTCGCGATCGCGTCGCCACGCATGGCGCCGCTGCTGGACAGGTTCGGCCCACCCCGCATCGTCGTGGTTGCCTCCGCCTGCCTCGCGGTTGGCTACGCCTGGTTCCTGCGCATCGGCCCCCAGCCGGACTACCCCGCCGTGATCCTGCCTTCGGTGCTGCTCATCGGCGCCGCGTTCGGCCTCGGCTTTTCTTCGCTGAACGTCCAGGCCACGGCGGGAGTAGCAGACCAGGAGCAGGGTCTGGCCTCCGGCATCCTGCAGACCTCCTTCCAAGTGGGAGGCGCGCTGGTGCTCGCGGCGGTGACGGCCGTGGTCGACGCCGGCGGGGGAAGCAAGGTCATCCCCGGCCAGAGCCTTACGGCTTACCGGCCCGCGCTCGCCGTCATCACCGGCGTTGCGGTGCTGGGCCTGCTTGTCGCGCTCAGCGGCTTGCGCCCGGCGCGGCAGCGGCTGACCTCCGCCGACTCGGCAGGCCAGCCCGACGACGCCGTCGAACTGGAGGCCGTGGGCGGCTGACGCCACCGGCGACCACCAGCCGGGGCCGTCCCGGCGACCACCGGCCGGGCTCGTCCCGGCGACGACCCAGATGGATGTGCTGTTGCCCCGGTGGCCACCGGGGCAACAGCACATTCACCGGCATAGGACGAGGCGCTCATCCTGACCACACCCGGAGCCGCTCCGGGCTCGCCGCTGGATGCGGGGAGGGCGCGGGGAGGGGCGAGCAGCGTGCGTGGGCGCCGAGCGTGCGCCCGCAGGGTGCCTCCCGGCCGGGGGAGGCACGACCTCGGCGCCCAGAATGGGCTCATGACCAGGGAAGTGGGCGGCCCGGTCGAGATCGACGGCTCGTCGCTGACGTGCGCCGACGTGACAGCCGTCGCACGGCGGGAGACTCACGTACGGATCGGCGCGGCCGCCGTGGCCGCCGCGGGAGCCGCGTGGCGGGTGGCGCGCGAGGTGGCCGCGGCCAGGCCGGTGTACGGCCGGAACACCGGTGTCGGCGCCAACCTTGCGGTCGACGTGGAGGAGGAGGACAGGTCGGAGCACGGGCTGCGGCTGCTGCGCAGCCACGCGGCGGGTGCCGGGCCGCTGCTCGCGCCGGAATTTGCCCGCGCGATGCTGGTGGTGCGGGTGAACCAGATCGGCGCGGGCGGCTCGGGCGTTGACCCGGCCATCCTGGAGGTCCTGGCTGACGCCATCAACCGGGGCTTCACCCCGCCGGTCCCGCGCTACGGCGCGATCGGCACGGGGGACCTGACCGCCCTCGCGTCGGCTGGCCTCTGCTTGGTTGGCGAGCGATCCTGGCAGTCCGGCACCGGGCCGCCGCCGCTGTTCCCCGTGCGCTCCACCGAGGCGCTCGCCTTCATCAGCAGCAACGCAGCGACCCTCGGCGAGGCGGCGCTGGCCTGCTGCGATCTGACCGGCCTGACCCGGTCCGCGGTCGCGGTCGCAGCGCTGTCGCTACTGGCCGTGCACGGATCCGTGGAGCCGTACGCGGCACCGGTGCACCTGGCCCGGCCGCATTCCGGGCAGCAGGAGGTCGCCGCGCACATGCGCGCGCTGCTGGCGGGCGAGCACGCGGAAGCCGCCCGGATCCAGGACCCGTATGGATACCGGGCCTTCCCTCAGGTGCACGGGCCTGCTGTGGACGCCCTGGCCGCCGCGGACGGAGTTCTGGTCCGGGAACTCAACGCGGCCAGCGAGAACCCGCTGGTCGACGTGGCCGGCCACACGGTGTGGCACAACGGGAACTTCCACGCCGCCTACATCGGCCTGGCCCTGGATGCGATGCGGGCGGCGGTGTTCCAGACCGCGGCACTGTCCGCGGCCCGCCTCGGCACCCTGGTCGAGCCCCTGTTCACCGGCCTGGGCCCCTTCCTGGCGGACACGCCGGCCAGTTCGGGGATCATGGTCCTGGAGTACGTCGCCCAGTCAGCGGTGGCCGACATCCGCCGCCTCGCCGCCCCCGCGGCCCTGGGCAGCGCGGTGCTGTCCCGCGGCGTCGAGGAGCACGCGGGCTTCGCGACCCAGTCCGCCCACGCGAGCACGGACGTGGTCCCGGCCTACCGGGCGGCGCTGGCCTGCGAGCTTGTCGGGGCGGTGCGCGCGCTGCGGATGCAGGGGCGGGCGCCGGCCGGGGGCGCCCTGCGCCGCGCCTTCGCCCTGGCTGACGCCGTGCTCGATCCGCGGACCGCGGACCGGCCGCTGGACGCCGACCTGTCGGCCGCGGCCGAGGTCCTCGGGGAGATCTCACGGCTGCAGCCGTGACGTCCGGCGGCCGGCCCCGGCCGGCGAACCAGGTCAAAGTGGGTCTTAGGCTCGTCCTGACCGGGGTCAAAGTGGGCTTGGGCCGGTCGGCTGTGGCATGATCCGCAGGGCATCAGACGCTAGGAAGGGGCCACATAAGCATCCTGGGTACCCGGCGGCGAGGTACTGCTCTTCCCACGGGCTGATTCCAACATTTCCGGAACGGGATCCGCTGGCAACTCCGATCCGTCCAGTTCCCCGGAAGTTCTCCGTGTTGCAGGAGGTCGTGTTGCAATCACCGAAGCGTCCTGTGGCCATCTGAGGAGGCGGAATTGAAGACGCGGGCCGTCACTCCATGCACAGCCGACGCGTCGCGGCGCCGTTAACCCGGACACGGCGCCGATCCAGGAATGAGGCGATCGAACGGCAGCACGCTGCTCATGAGCGGATTCGGTAAGCGGCCCTAGGCGGCGACCCCCGCTTTCTGCTCGTTCACTCACCAGCCGCGCCTCCCTCCGCATCGATCAGGGATGAGGGCTGGCTCAGCCCGAGGTGCTGGAGGCGGGTGAGGGTGTCTTCAAGCGCCCAGGCGTGGGTGATCTTCGCGTCGCGGAGCCGGTAGATGCCGACCTCGTCGATGCGTTCGAAGCGGCGGCCGGTGGGCGGGTGGCCGAGCCAGGTCCCGGTGTGGGTGGCCGAGCAGGTGAAGTGACCGGCGACGGCGTCGCCTTCGGCGATCAGCTCGATGATCTCCATGCGGACGTCGGGGAACGATGCCCGGAACCGCGCGATCCATTCGCGGGTACTGGCGGCGAGCCCGGGTGCGTACAGCTCGTCGATGACCTCAAGCCGGCCGCCGTTGAGGACCTCTTCGACCAGCCGCCGCACGGTCGCCTTGTTCTGGGCCGCCATGGCCGCGTCTGGTCTCATCGGGTGCCGCCCGCGGCGGCCTCGTGCTCGGCGGCCGGGTCGGCGCCGGGTATAGCCGGGGCGTTGCCGGGCGCACAGCAGGCCTCCGGCTGGCCGGGGCGGGAGTGCCGGGCGGCCAGGACCGTGGCGGTGACCGCGGTGATCACCAGGAGGGCAGCGCCGGCCGTGACCAGGGTCTGGTGGGCGCCGATCCAGGTGGAGACGGCGGCGGAGACGGCTGAGAGCGGGTCGGTGCCGGGTGTAGTGCCGTCGTGCCGCAGCAGCGCGGGGACCCAGTAGACGGCGAGGTAAAGACCGGAGGCGGCGAGTAGTGCGCCGGAGATGCGGGGCAGGTGCCGGGCCAGCCGGCCGACCGCGCCGGACAGCGCGCCTTGGGCGAGGGCGGCCGCTGTGGCCAGGGCGAGCAGCATGACCGCCGATCCGGTGGCGTAGGCGGCGAACACGCCGATGGCGGTGGTCAGGGTGCCTGCGGTCAGCGCCTGGCTGACCACCGACAGCAGCACGGCCAGCGTGCAGGACGCGGACGCGAACGCGTACCCCGCGCCGAACCCGGCCAGCCGCCACCGGCCCGCCGCGGCCCCGCCAGCAGCAGCGGGTGGCCGGATGCCGGGCAGCCGCAGCGAGACCCGGAGCCGGGCCGGGCGGGGGATGGCCCGGCCGGCCAGAATCATCGTGCCGGCCACGGTCAGCACGACGCCCAGGACGGCGGCTACCCAGGGGATGAGGTGGATCATGGTGCCCAGCCCGGCGGCCAGCGCGACGCCGATACCGGTGACCGTCGCGGTGAACCCGGCCGCGATCGTCACTGCCGTGCCCAGCGCCGGCCGCAGCCGCCACAGTACCGGTGGCGGCCGCTGCCCGGTGCCGGGGTGCAGGAAGGCGGCAAGGTAGGCGGGGAGCAGCGCGAACCCGCACGGGCTGAGCGGGGTGAGCAGGCCGGCCCCGAAGGCCAGCACGATCAGCGTCTTCACCGGTGAGCCGCCGTGGTGATCGCGGCGGTGATCGTGTTGAGGGACGGATCGATGCCGCTGTAGGCAATGGCGCCGTCCGGGGACTGGACGACGGTGGTGCCGACGGCCTGGATCCGGTAAGCCGCTACCAGGCCGCCGCCGGTGGCGGTGGCCAGGCCGGCCGCGCCGGCCGCCGTCAGGAGTGCCCGCGCCTGGGAGCCGGTCGAGCCGGGGTCGATGTCAACAGCGACGTAGTCGGCGCCAGAGTCGGCTGCCTGGGCCCGGGCGAGGGTAGCCAGGCCGGTGACGCAGCCGGCGGAGACGAAGTCGAGCACCACGGGCCTGGTCCCGGGCACCGTCACCTGGCGGCCATCGGCCCTGGTGACGGCGAACCGCCTTGCGTCATGCCCGCCCGCCGCAGTGGCGCTGGCTTGGCGGCCGCATCCGGTCACTGCGACCGTGAGCGCCATGACCGCGGCCATGACGCCGGCAGGCCACCAGGGCCGCCGCTCACCATGGTCCGGCATCGCCGACCACCTCCTCGCCCTCTCCGGTGTCGTCGGCGAGCCCAGCGAACGGCAGCGGGCAGTGCGGCATCCCGGCACACTCGATGAGGTCGGAGCATCCGGCGGCCAGCGCGGCCCGCAACGTCGCGGCGATCACGGTCAGGTCGGTGATCTTCGCCTCGACCTCGGCGAGCTTTGCGGCAGCGCGCTGCGCCAGGCCCGCATCAGCGGCGCCGTGATGGCGGTGCCGCCCGGCCTCCAGCAGGTCGGTGAAGGTCCAGCCGCAGCCGGGCCGGCGCGGGCCGCTCGATACCGCGTACCGCCTCGGTGAACAGTTCATCGAAGGCGGCCACCCGCAGGGGCCGCTGCGCTGTCGGCAGCGTGCACGCATCCGGCACCCAGGCCCCGCCCGTGTCGATCTCGCTCGATCCCATACTCCGACGGTAAGCCTGTACCCGCGTACCGGATGCAAGCCCTTTACTAGACCAGGTGACCCGAGGACCCGTTCCTGCCGCTGCCCGTTCGCCGGTTATGCGGGCAGGGCTAAGCACACCCGGCTGCGGGCCAGCTGGCACGTGCCCCGCGGCCAGGACCCGCCGCGGCCCGCTCCCGGGCCTCTGCCGCCTCGCCGACCTCACCCAGCGACGGCGGGCGCCCCTTCCGGACCCAGATCACCGCCACGTGGACCACGCCGGTGCGGGGCGCCGGCCATCTGGCTGCTGCGGATGTGGTGCCGGCATCTATGCGGGTGGCCCGTTACGACCGACTCTAATAGTCCAGGGCTGCGACGCTGGCCGGCGCTTTCTCCTGGCGGGGCCGCGGAGATGCCGTCAGGGTTCCGCTGGCGCAGGACGCCGGCGGCGGCTGTTCCCCATACCAGCACCAGGATGCCGTAGAGGCCGAGCGGGGCGGCGGCGGCCGGGCCGAACGCGGCGGTGGCGAGGCCGGCGGCGATGGCGAAGTCACGCATGGAGGTGGTCAGCAGCAGGGCGGTGGCTGCCGGCCGGCGGGTGCCAGCGCCGAGGAGCCGGCCGGCGAGGGCCGATGCTGCCAGGAACAGGATGAGGGCGGCCGCCACGGCGAGGTAGCGGGCGGAGAGGCGGACCTCGGCGGCGATGAGGGCGACGAGGGCGGCGACGGTCAGCGTCGCGGTGGTGGTGGCGGCCCGCCCGGCGCGGGCGCCGAGGGGCGCGCGGGATCGCAGCAGGATGCCGGCGGCGAGCGGGAGCGCGACTATGAGGGCGAGGCTGGCGATGATGTGGCCGGGGTGGACGTCGGCGTGGCCGGCTTCGAGGGTGAGGATGGGCCCGGCGGCGGCGACGGCGGTCACGGTGGATCCGATGAGCACCCCGGCGGACAGGGCGGCGTCGCCGCCGGCCATGGCGGTGGTGGCGACGGAGGCGATCTCGCACGGTGCCAGGCCGATGGTCATGATGCCGTCGCGCAGTGACCCGGCGGCGGCGATCCGGGAGACCGCCCACGACAGTGCCGGGAGCACGGTGATCCCGGCGGCGAGGGCGGCCAGCAGGGGCCGCCAGGTCTGGGTGAGGCGACGCAGCGCGGCGGGTTCGATGGTGACGGCGGTGGCGAAGACCAGGGCGGCCAGCAGGATGCTGATGCCCTGGCGGGCGGCGAGCCAGGCCAGCGGTGGCTGGACGGTCAGGCCGAGGACCGCGGCGGCGAGCACGGCGATCAGCTCGGGGTAGCCGGCGGCGAGCAGCCGCACGCGGGAAGACATCATGATCACGTCCTTGATCGTGTCGGGGGGCTGCGGCGCGTATGTCCCAGGGCAGGGTTGATGGCTCAGGTGAGTGTGATGGCTGGCTCGCAGGCGGCGTTGCCGCCAAGCACGGGATCGGCGAGCATGATGGCACCGTCCTCGCTGAGGTAGCCGCGGAGAAGCGTGCCTTCGTCCCGCCAGCGCTCGACCCGGGCCAGGGAGCACTCGCTGGCCGAGACACGAAATGCCCCGGCGATCTCGCCGGCAGTCTGGGTGGCGAGGCTGACCAGGAGCTCGTCCTCGCAGGCGACGGCGGCGATGACCTGCACTCCATACAGCCTTCCGGCCAGGTACTGGCGCGACCGGCCCGCAGCAGCCGGAGCCCGCGACGCGACCGCGGTCACCCCGCGGCCGATGACCCACAACAACAGCGGGAAAGCCACGGCGGTGAGCACAGCCAGGACGATCGCGGTGGTGCTCATGGGCCGCTGGGCGCGCCGGCCGGGAACAGCATGTCGAGCAGGCCCGGTGTGCCGGGCGCCTCCACAGTCAGGGTCACCTGGCCCGCGGTGACATCCAGAAGGAACCGGGTCTGGGTGCAGCAAGCGGTCTCAGCCGCGCACAATCGGGTCACGGCGGTGATCATGTCCGGGCTGGCTGGCAGGACGAGCCGGATGGTGCCGTCGGCGCGTTCGGCTGAGGCCGCCGCGGCGGCCACCGCCTTCCACTGGCCGGCCCGGGCGGCCAGGGCGCCGCTGCCCGGCGAGCAGCCCCACGGGCCTGGGCCGCGGCCAGTCCCGTCAGCAGCCACGTCAAGGTCGGTCTCGCAGCCACAGCCCTTCCCGCATCGTTCCGGGCCGGGATCCCGGGCGGACAGGCGGCCCAGCACCGCCTGGAGCTGGGCCTGGAATGCGCCCAGCTCGGCGAGCTGCTCGCGGACCTGTGCTATCCGCACGGCCAGGAACCCGCGCAGGCGGGCCTGCAAGGACCGGCACTCCCCGGTCGGCCACGCCGCGACCAGGCCGGCGATGTCCTCCAGGCTCATCCCGATGCCCTTGGCCCGGCTGACGAACGCCAGCTCTTCCAGCGCGGACTCATCGAACACCCGGTAGCCGTTCGCCGCCCGCCGGGCCGGTGACAGCAGCCCGGCACGCTCGTAGAACCGCACCGCCGAGGGCGTCACCCCGGCGCGCCCGGCAAGCTCAGAAACCCGAAGACCGTCCACGACGCAAGCGTAAACATTGAACCCGGCCTCAAGGTCAAGCCGACAGCACCAGCGGGGGTGGCAGCCGGCAGCGACACGGCCGCGCCGGGGCCCCGCATGCCAGCGCTGACCCGTGTCCGCCGGCGCTGGGGACTTCGGCGCGACCGGGCGGTCGACCTGTTCGCCGCGGAGATCGGGATGGACCCCACCGAGGTGCGGCGGCGGAACATGGTCGGCATCCCGATGGAACGGGTCGCGGTGCAGGGTGACTCGGTGGGCCTGGTCAACATGGCATCCACCCCGCTGCGGGCCGCCGCGGTCGAGCAGGCGCTGGCCGGTGGCGCGTCAGTGGCCGAGGCCGCTTCGCGCGCCGCCGAGGGGACGAGCCCGCCGACATCAACGCGAGCCGCGCCTACCGGGAGCACCTGGCCGGAGTCCTCGTCGCCCGCGCCCTGGAGGAGTCACACGCGCGGTCGTGACCCCGCTTCATCGGGCGAAAAAGCCGACCGGGTCGACTGGACGTGACTGCTTGAGGGCGGGCAGGTAGTGGTCGCGGAGGATTGCTGCCATCACCTCACGGCGGCTGCGTACACCGGTCTTGTCGAACACGGACTTCAAGTGGTCTTGCACGGTGTTCGCGGAGATCCACAGTTCGGCCGCGATCTGGGCGGTGGAGCGGCCCTGGCACACCAGGCCGGTCACGGTTCGCTCCCGCTCGGTCAGGCCGTACGCCTGCATGATGACGGCGGCGACCTCGGTCGGCGTCGCGGTCTCGATGATGACCGCGATCTGCCCAGGTTCACCCCGGGCGAGATCCAGCCACGACGCGTGCAGGACGATCCAGCGGCCGGCTCTGGTGTGCACCCGGAGCCTCGGCACGAGTGAGCTCGGCGCGGCCGGGTGATCGCCGTTCGGACGGCGCAGCAGCGCTGCGGCCGTGCTGACTTCCGCCGGGACGGGCAGTCCACCGCGAGCATCGTGACCCAATTCGGCGAACCAGGCCCGCGCGGCCGCGGTCGCCGCGACCAGCTCACCGGACCGGTCAAGGACGACCAGCCCGGGCGCACCCGCGGCGGGGCCTTCGGCCGCACTCGCCATCAGCAGCCCCGCCCGGAGGCCCTCGGCGAGGTGCGGCGCAAGGCGCTTGATGAGTTGTTCGTCCGCGCTGGAGAAGGTCCGTCCGGACTCACGGTGCAGGCACATCAGCCCCCAGCAGGCGTCACCGGTGCGCAGCACGGCCCGCAACTCGTCGCCGAGCCCGAGAGGCTGGAACAGGTCACGGAAGCGGGCGCTGGACTCAAGGTCGCCGCCGGTCGCGCGGGCCAGGGTGCGCACGCCGCCGGGATCCTGGGCCAGTTCCGTCCACTGGTTGACGTCGTGGCCCAGGAACTCGTTGTCGACGAAATACGGGATCGCCCGGTCCGGGATGCCCTCGCGGAACGCCTGGGTGAACAGCAGCGTCGCCGGGTCGCTCGTGGCCCACCACAGCGCGTCGACGGGCAGCACCCGTCGCAGCCGCGTCAGGACCTCGGTCTTGAGCCGCTCCGGCGGGTGACCCTGGTGGCACACGGCAATGATGGAGGCCGTGACGTCCTGCACCGCAGATCGGCTGGCCATGGGCCCCCTCTACCGGCCCATTCTAGAACTTCGTCACGATCTCGTACCGGCCGCGGGTCACGAGCTCGACGCCGGTCGCCGCGACTGTGGCGGCCCGGCTGGCCTCGGCGTGCTGATCGCTGACCAGCGCGGCCTCTTCGCTGTCCCACAGGGTCAGCGTCATCGCCGCGTTGCCCGCGCGGTCGAGAAGAAATACGGCCCCGGCGACGCCGGGCAGGCCGCGAACCATCGGCGCGACCCCGCTGGTGACGTGGTCGGCCCATTTCTGCAGCGCCTCGGGTGTACCGGTCCACGTGGATGACCTGGCGAACATGGTGACCTCCGTTGTTCGATTTCGGATGCCCTCAGCCTGTTGCCGGCGGCGTGGCCAGCCCATCCCATGTTTCTGGGATCCGCGCAGGTGTGGCCAGCCCGGTCAGGTGCCCAGTGCGCGTGACAACAGGGTCCTGCGGTTACGCGCAGAGGTCTTCGCGAAGATCGACTTCAGGTGATCCTGCACTGTGTGCTCGGACAGGAACATCCGGCGCGCGAGTTCCCGGGTGTCGGTTCCGCTCGCCAGATGGCCAAGCAGTTCGTTCTCGCGTGGGCTGAGGCCGAATGCCCGGGCGAACAGGGCGACCCGTTCGGGCGGCGAGGTCTCCTCGATGGTGACGGCGATGTCGCGCTCTGCCGCGGGCCCGGTGTCCCCGATTCTGGCCGCCCGCAGGGTCACCCAGAGGCCGTGTGACAGGTGGACCCGCGCTGAGGGCGGGTTCTGGTCGATGTCGGCCTCGACGGCGAGCAGTTGCGCGGCGACGTTGTAGGCACTCGCCGGGATCGGCGGGCGGTCTTCCGCCGGAGGGACGAGTATCCGCAGGTACTCCTGCGTCTGGGGGGTCTGGCCTCGCACTTCGAGGTCGGGGGACAGCAGCAGCACCACGGGGCCGAGCCGCCGCTTGTCGCTCGGGTCGCGGGCGGCGAACGCGTTTGCCTGACTGCGGCGCAGTGCGAGCGTCAGTGGTTCCGTGATGCCGGTCAGGTAGGCCGCCTCGGCCGAGCTGAACCGCGCCACGGTGCCCGACCTCCACAGGTCGAGGAATCCCCAGCATCCGAAGCGGTCCTTGAACACGAGCGACGCCACGTCGCCGATGCCGTACCTGTCCAGCATGTCGCGCCAGAGCAGGCTGCGCGACGGCTCACCGCTGGTCGCTTCGTAGAGCAGCGCGACCGGGGCACTGCCCAGCGTTGTCCACCGGTTGACCTCGGTGAGGTACTTGAGCCGGATCAGGCGGGGAAGCTCCGGCAGGCACGGCACGTCGGCCAGCGGCGCGGAGCCGACTGAGGTCTCAGGGTCAGTCAGCAGCCAGGCGTAGGCATCGAAGCTCACCACCTGACGGATTTCTTCGAGGAGCCGCAGTCGCAGCGTCCTCGCATCACCGGCCGAATCGCATATCCGCACGAGCCGCTCCCGCGACCGTCCGGATACCGCCGATGTGATCATGTCCGGAGAATACGCGCCGGAGAAAACATGGATCCGCAGGCCGGTATCCGGAAGACCCCAAGGATTTGGGATGGGCGGCTTTCACCAGCCCTTCTAGCGTGGAGGAAGACAACATCCCGCCTGACCAAGGAGCCAGCATGTCAACACTTCACATCGAACACGCCGTTACCGACTTCGATACCTGGAGCATTGCGTTCGGGCGCTTCGCCGAGTTCCGGCGGCAGTCCGGGGTACGCCAGCAGCGCGTCCAGCGGCCGGTCAGCGACCCCAACTATGTGGTCATCGACCTCGACTTCGACACCACCAGCGAGGCAGAGAGCTTTCTCGGCTTCCTGCGGGCCAACGTCTGGTCCTCCGGGGACAATGCCCCCGCACTCGTCGGGACACCACAGGTAAAGATCCTCGAAATCGCCGCCACTCAGTAGCCGATCGCCGTCCTGCGGCGATGCCCGTGGCGCTGTTCTAGGGTGGCTGGACCTGTGCGATATGGCGGGCTCGGGTGCACATTGGGCAGATGAAGATACGACACCTGGACATGGCTCCGTCAGTGCACCCTGAAGCCTATGTGGCGCCCACCGCGGTCCTCAGCGGAGAGGTCCGCGTCGGCCGCGGCAGTTGCATCATGCACGGCGCAGTGCTCGCGGCCGAGGGCGGCCCGGTTGAGATCGGCGCCAATTGCGTGATCATGGAGAACGCGGTGTTGCGCGGCACCCCGTCGCACCCACTCATCATGGGTGATCACGTTCTGGCCGGGCCGCACTCACATTTGACCGGCTGCGGGATCGCCGACGAGGTATTCATCGCCACCGGCGCCATGGTCTTCAACGGCGCGCACATGGGCCGGGCCAGCAGTGTAGCGCTCGGCGGGGCGGTCCACATTGGCTGCGTCGTGCCCCCGCTGACCCGGATCCCCATCGGGTGGGTGGCGGTCGGTGACCCCGCACGCTTGTACCCGCCCGGCGAGGCAGAGGCGATTCGGGCCGGCCTCGCCGAGGTCGGCGGGGGCTTCCTCCCGTTCGTGTTCGGCGTCGACGACGCCGGCGACCGCCGCGAGCAGATGCGAGCCGCGCTCCAGCGCTACACCACGGCAATGGCGCGCCACCACCGCGAGGACGCGATCATCCCCGGCTCGGAAGTCGGCGGATGACCCGGCCCAGGCATGCATCGTCTCGCCGCCGTGATCCTCCGCGATCATGAAGGTGGGTATGCCCCGGGTCCGGGGTAGTTCCCCGGGCTAGCCGGGCACCGCGATCATGGACTCGCCGCCTCATGCCCAGCCAAGCATGGCTGAGAGCGGGCTGTGAGCCGTCCCCGGGCATTCGGGCCGGGTTGCTACGGTCCCTTCATGGGTCTGCGTCGGTGGGGCTGGAAACGAATCGTGGCCGGGCTGGCCGCGGCGGCGGTGCTGATCGCTGGCGTCGTCGTGATCGTGCTCGTCACCAGCCGCCCGGCACCCATCACCGTGCGCGACCTGCGGATCCCGGTGGTGGACGGGCCGAACGGCGACCAGCGCGTGGTGCTCGACGCCACCTTTCTCACGCCGGTCGGCGGTGGCCGGGTTCCCGCCATCCTGCTCGCCCACGGTTTCGGGGAGACCAAGGCCGCCGTCCGGCCCGAGGCGGAGCAACTGGCCCGGGCCGGGTTCGCGGTCCTCACCTGGACCGCCCGCGGGTTCGGCAACTCCACCGGGCAGGTGGCGCTCGACTCCCCGGATTACGAGGTGAAGGACGTCCAGCAGCTTGTCACCTGGCTGGCCGGCCAGCCCCGGGTCCTCCTCGACCGGCCGGGCGATCCACGGGTCGGCATCGCCGGCGCCTCGTACGGCGGTGGGATCACGCTGCTTGCCGCTGCCTATGACCACCGGATCGACGCGATTGTCCCGCAGAGCACATGGAACAGCCTCGCCACCGCGCTGTTCCCGAACGCCGCTGGGGGCGGCCCGGCCGACGGCGTCTTCAAGAAGCAGTGGGCTGGCCTGCTGTTCGCGCAGGGCGCCGTGGGCTTCGGCAACGCGGGCCAGGGCAGCAACGCGGGCCGGGGCGGCGGCGCCAGCGGCAGCGGGACTGGCGCTCGTGGCAGCGGGGCCAGCGCCAGCGGCAGCGGGGCCAGCGCCAGCGGCAGCGGGGCCAGCGGCAGCGGCAGCGGAGCCAGCGGCAGCGGGGCCAGTGCCACAGGGTCCGGCCCGGCCAGCGCGGCGGCACTGGCCAACGCGGCCGCGCAGGCGGCCCGGTGCGGGCGCTTCCTGCCCCGGATCTGTGCTATCTACCAACAGGTCGCCACGGACGGGAAGGCCACGCCGCAGGCGATCTCGCTGCTGCAGCAGTCCAGCCCGGCCAGCGCAGCCAGCCAGATCGACGTCCCCACTCTGCTGATCCAGGGCGAGAACGACTCCCTCTTCGGGCTCGATCAGGCCAACGCGAACTACCAGGCGATCAGGGATAACGGGGCGCCGGTGGACATGGTTTGGTTCAACGGCGGTCACGACGGCGGCGATCAGGAAACCAGCCGGGTGAACGCGCTCACGCAGCAGTGGTTTGAGCACTGGCTCATGCCCGCGCATCTGCTGTTCCACCCGGGCAGCAGCGGCGGCGCCGACAGCACGGGCGCCGCCAGCACGGGCGGTGCGGGCCTGAACTCTGCCGGCCTGAGCACGGGGCAGCCAGGTTTCGCTGTGAGCCGGGACCGGGGGTTCGACCCGTCGAGCAACGCGGACGTGCTCGGGGTCGCCACAGCCGCGGCGTACCCGGGACTTGGCGGGACCACGCACACGACGGTGCGGCTGACGGGGCCACCGCAGACGATCGTCAACCCGGCCGGCGGCGCCCCCGCGTCGATGTCCGTCTTCCCCGGGCTCGGGTCCCTGGCCTCCAGCGGCCTCGCCTTCGACATGCCGGGCCAGAGCGCGGCATTCACGTCCGCCCCGCTGGCTGAGCCGGTCCAGATGACCGGCTCAGCCAGTGTGGCGGTCCGCGTCAGCGGTGCGCCCGACATCACGTTGTTCGCCAAGGTTTACGACGTTGACCAGGCCGGCAATGCCACGCTGCCCGACCAGCTCGCGGCGCCGGTGCGGGTCGTCGGCGCGCAAGCGGGGCGCGTCGTCAGGATCCGGCTTCCCGCGATTGACTACCGGTTCGCCGCCGGTCATCAGCTCCGGCTGGTGCTGACCGCGACGGATTTCGCCTACGCAACCTCGCCGGCGCCGGCGACCTACCAGGTGGCGCTGGCCGTCCCCGCCTTGTCGGGGCCGGCTGATCCCGCGCTGACAATCGCCGGCGGCGGGGTTCCCTGGTGGGCCTGGGCGGCGCCGATCGCGGCCCTGGCTGCGGCGGCCATGATCCTGACCACGCGGCGGCGGCGCGTCCCGGACACGCTGGTCCCCGAACTGACCGGCGTGCCGCTGGAGATCACCGGTCTGACCAAGCGCTACCGTGACGGCCAGCTCGCCGTGGATGACCTGTCGCTGCGCGTGGACAGCGGCCAGATCCTCGGCCTGCTCGGGCCCAACGGCGCGGGTAAGACCAGCACGCTGCGGGCGCTGATGGGCCTGATCCGCCCGGACACTGGGACGATAACGATCTTCGGCAGGCGGGTGCAGCCGGGGGCGCCCGCGCTGTCGCGGCTCGGCTCCTTCGTGGAAGGGCCCGGCTTCCTCCCGCACCTGTCCGGGCGGGACAACCTGGACCTGTACTGGCGCGCCACCGGCCGGCCCGCCGCCGACGCGCACATGGTGGAGGTGCTCGAGGTCGCGGGCCTCGGCGCGGCCATCGACCGCAGGGTCGGCGCCTTCTCGCGCGGCATGCGCCAGCGGCTGGCCATCGCCCAGGCCATGCTCGGGCTGCCCGACCTCCTGGTCCTGGACGAGCCGATGAACGGCCTCGACCCGCCGCAGATCAGGGAGATGCGCGACGTGCTGCTGCGTTACGCCGCGGACGGCCGCACGGTGATCCTGTCCAGTCACATGCTCGCCGAGGTGGAGCAGACGTGCAGCCATGTGGTCGTGATGCACCTCGGCCGCCGCCTCGCCGCCGGCACGGTGCGTGAGATCATCGGCGATGGCGCGGCGCTCGTCGTGGGCACCGCCGAGGCGGAGCGGGCCGTCACGGTGCTCCGCGAGCTCGGCGGGATCGAGTCCGCGGAACCGCACCAGGACGGGGTCATCGTCCAGCCCAACGGCCTGGCCACGTCCGCCGTGGTCGCGGCGCTGGTCGGGGCCGGGATTCCGGTGGACCGGGTGGCTCCGAGCCGCCGGCTCGAAGACGCGTTCCTGGCGCTCATCGCCGAGTCCCCGGCGGCGGAGGAAGGATCCTGATGGCGGCGAACGTGAGCGTGAGCGCGCCGGGCTACAACCCGCGCCACACCCTGCCGTTCAGCGTGGAGTTCGTCCGGCAACTGCGGCGGCGCCGGACGATGATCGCGTTCGGATTCATGCTTGTGCTGCCCTGGATCCTGGTCGGCGCCTTCGAGGTGAGCGGCCCGTCGTCGCCGAATAATGGCGCTCCCGGCCTGGTCACCGTCGCTACCCAAGGCGGTCTCAACTTCGCCGCGTTCAGTATCTTTGTTTCTGCGGGTTTCCTGCTCGTGGTCGCGGTGGCGTTGTTCTGCGGGGACACCGTGGCGAGCGAGGCCAGCTGGTCGTCGCTGCGTTACCTGCTGGCCGCGCCGGTGCCGCGGGCCCGGTTGCTGCGGCAGAAGCTGGCGGTCGCGCTGACCTACTCGACCGTGGCGATCATCAGCCTGCCGGCCATGTCACTGCTGGCGGGCACCGTGGCGTGGGGCTGGCATCCGCTCCGGCTGCCCAGCACGGGGGTGACCTTGCCCGCCGGGGCGGCGCTCGGCCGGCTGGCGGTGGTGCTGGGGTATGTCCTCATCACCGAACTGGTGGTGGCGGGCCTCGCGTTCCTGCTCTCGGTGTCTACTGATTCCCCGCTCGGCGCGGTCGGCGGCGCCGTGGGGCTGGTGATCGTGAGCAACATCCTGGATGCCGTGACGGCCCTCGGCTCCTGGCGGGAGATCCTGCCGACCCATTGGCAATTCGCGTGGCTCGATGCGGTGCAGTCGCAGATCACGTGGGGCGGCATGATCGAGGGGGCTTCGGTATCGGTGTCCTACGGGGTCGTCCTCCTCGCCCTGGCCTTCCGCCGGTTCCGGGTGAAGGACATCGTTTCCTGAGCGTGGACGGGCCGCCGTCGGCGGCATTCCTGGCGGATGTCGTGGATTATGAACGCGAGCCGGCGACCTTCGTGCCGCGTTCCTGGCAGCATGGAGGGTGTGTCGAATACCCGCCGTGTGACCAAGAAGCAGAACAAGAATGCTCAGCTCACCGTCATCGACGGTGGCGGCGGCCGGCCGGGCCGCGCTGAGCTGGCGGAGTTGCGTGAGCAGTTCGCCGCGTCCGGCGCGCCAGCGGAAGTGCTCCAGGTGCTGGACGCCTCCGATGACGTGGAGGAGGCCCTTGAGCGCTTGCTGACCGCCGGGTTACTGCCGGAGCCTGAGGAGTCGCTGGCCGGGTTGCTCGACGGCTGGACGCCGACGCTGGAGGCAGGCTGCGACACGATGGCCGCGGAGTTGTTCGGCGCGGAGTTCCTCGGCATGATCGGCCAGTCCATTCCCGATGACGTGGTCCTGCCGGAACTGCTGGCCGGGCTGATTGAGCAGGCCGGGGACTCTGGCACGCCACAGGCCCTGGCGATGATGCGGGTCCTGGAGGTGCTCGCGCCGCCTGAGGTCAGGCCCGCAGCGGCGGCCGCCGCCAGCAAGCTGGTCGCGGCCGGGCTCACTGACCCGCCATGGGTTCCCGGGCTGGGCACGCCCACAGTGGGCCGGAGCTTCGGCTACGCGGACGAACTCGGCGCGCAGCAGTCGATCGCGGTCAGCTTCAGCTATGGCCGCAAGCGGCACGCGCTCGTCGTGCTGATCGATCATGAGCTTGGCGGCGGCGTGAAGGACTGCTTCCCCACCGACCGCCCCGACTGGGTCCGGACCAGGTACCAGCGAGCCGCCCAGCAGTTCGGGTTCGAGTTCCGCGACTACAAGCTGGCCGAGGCGGGCGCCATCCTGCGCCGGGCGCTCGGCAGTCCGCCGTGCCCGGTCGAGGCGGACCAGATCGAGGACGTCCGGGACTTCCTGGGCCTGTTGCGGACGCGGGTGGATCTGCTGCCCGCGTCCGGCCCGGCCGCGCGGACCGGACAGGACTCCGCGCGCGGCCCGGTGGCGAGGACCCTGGCCGGCCGCACCGTCCACCGGGTGAAGATCACCCTGCGTGGTGCCAAGCCACCGATCTGGCGGCGCCTGGAGGTGCCATCCGACATCACCCTTCAACGGCTGCATCTGGCCGTCCAGCAGGCGTTCGGCTGGGCCGACGGCCACATGTGGGTCTTCTCCACGCCCGCCGGTGAGTATGGCACCGCTAACCCTGAACTCGGGCACCGCAGCGCGGCCGCGAAGAAGCTGTCCGACGTCGCGCCGCGGGCGGGCGGCCGGATCCGCTACACCTATGACTTCGGTGACGACTGGGAACACGACATCGCGGTCGAGGACGTGCTGCCCGCCGAGCCTGACGTGACCTATCCGCGGTGCACCGCAGGTCGGCGGGCATGCCCCCCCGAGGACAGCGGCGGGATCTGGGGATACGAGTACCTGCTTGAGGTGCTCGCGAATCCCGGCCATGAGGAGCACGCGGACCGGCTCGACTGGCTGGGCCTGGACTCCGCCGACCAATTCGACCCCGCCGCCTTCGACCTCACCGAGGTGAACGAGGCCCTGTCGGGGCTGGCCAGCGTCCTGGTGAAGCGATAGGGGCGGCTGACCTGGGCGCTTGCCTTCGCCCAGCCCGAGATACACGCCGGGCTGGGCGGCCGGGTCAATGCCGCGTTAATGCCATCTGAATGACGTCGGCCACCCACCACACGCTCCCGGCGCACCCTTGAAGAGATGCTCTCGCCCACGCTGCTGAAGGCCCCTGTGAACCCATGAATGAGGTAGGCAAAACAATCCGAAAAAAGGAGCCTTCGCGCCCCTTCCGGACATAGCCTTTGGGTTTGAATCTCGCCTGGCGCTGGGACGATGGGGGCAGGAAGCATGGCCGGACCGACCGAGGATGACCGCGCGCGCGATACCGCGACCCGCGAGGGTAGCATGCCCGTGATCTTGATGTATCACTCGATCGCTCCGTATGAGCATGATCCCTACCAGGTCACCGTGAGCCCAGCGCGGTTTGAGCAGCAGATGCGCTGGCTGCGCCGGCGGGGTTTGCGCGGGGCGTCCGTGCGTGAAGTGCTCGATGCCCGCGCCAGCGGATGCGGGCCGGGGCTGGTCGGACTCACCTTCGATGACGGCTACGCCGATTTCGCCGAGTACGCGCTGCCTGTGCTTGAGCGGTTTGGGTTCAGCGCGACGGTGTATGTGATCGCCGGCCGCATGGGGGGGGACAACGAGTGGGACCCCGAAGGGCCACGCAAACCGCTGCTGACCTCGCAGCAGGTACGGCAGGTGGCCGATGCGGGGATCGAGATCGGCTCGCACGGGCTGCGTCATGTGTCATTGCCCAAGGCGCCCGAGAGCGCGCTGGCCGAGGAGATCGACGGTAGCCGTCGCGCGCTGCAGGACGTAAGCGGCCAGGATGTGCCCGGATTCTGCTACCCCTACGGGGATATCGACGCCGCGGTCGTGGAGGGTGTACGCGCCGCGGGTTACGGCTACGGCTGCGCGATATGGCCCTCGGAATACACCGGGCAGCACGCACTCCCGCGCACCTTCATCGGCGAGTCCGATTCGTCCCCGCGCCTCTGGGCCAAGGGGCTGCGGCACTGGCTGACCTGGGACTACCGCGGCCCGGGGGCGCGACGCTTCAGCCCGCGAAACGCCGCCTGAAATACGTAGCTCAGCGTAGGCGGCCTACCCCTGTTGGCCTACGTCCGCGCGGGATGCGGATGGCACAGTCGGGCTTAGTAAGTAATTGAATTTCGTCTTGATTCACCGATGAACGGGTCATGAGGGGATCGTGCCCGGTTCAAGGTCTAGGGGGAAAGCCGACTGTGGCAATTAACCAACTCTCGCTCGCGGTCAACGGCCCGGAGCGCCTGCTGCAAAGCAAGCTGGTCGCGTTTGAGATGCCAGCTGCGCGGCTGGGCGATACCAATGGCAGCGGTAATAGGAATGGGAATTCCGCCAAAACGTGGTCCGTGGCCATCGTGGGCCTGGGCTATGTCGGGCTGCCGACCGCACTGGCGCTGCACGGCCGCTGTCGGCGGATCATCGGGATCGACGTCAGCCAGAGTCGGCTGGATGAGATCTTGGCGCGCAACGCCGACCTCAGCGACCCTGACCGCGACCGCCTCGACGTGGCACTGGCCGATGGCACCTTCGAGCTGACCAGCAAGCTGGCCACCATGGCGGAGGCAGACGCGGTCATCATCTGCGTGCCGACCCCGGTGGACGGCGACAACTCTCCCGACCTTTCCGCGCTCCGCGGCGCGTGCGCCACCGTGGTGGCCCATGCCCGGCCCGGCCAGACGATCATCCTGACCTCGACGACATACGCCGGCACCACCGAGGAACTGCTCGCCCAGCCCCTTGAGGAGCGCGGCCTGCGTATCGGCACCGACGTGTTCGTGGCGTTCAGCCCCGAACGGATCGATCCCGGGAATGCCGAGCACCTCCAGCGGGAGACCCCGAGGGTAATCGGCGGGGTGACGGCCATCTGCGCCTACCGGGCTGCCCTGGTGATCGGTGAGCTGACCGACGCCGTGTACCTGGTGAGCTCGCCGGCCGCGGCGGAGGCGACCAAGCTGTACGAGAACATCTTCCGCGCCGTGTCGCTGGCCCTGGCGAACGAGTTCGCCGATGCCTGCGGGGCGCTGGATCTGGACCCCATGGAGATCACTCTCGCCGCGGGCACCAAGCCGTATGGCTTCCTGGGCGTTTTCCCTGGGCCTGGCGTGGGCGGTCACTGCATCCCGTGTGACCCGCACTACCTGCTGTGGCAGCTGAACAAGCAGAACCACAGCTCCCCGCTGATCGAGCAGGCCATGAAGTCAATCGACCTCCGGCCCGAGCGGGTCATCGCGCGGGCCGGGGAGGTCCTCGCTGCTGCCGGGCGCACGCTGGCCGGGGCCCGGGTGCTCGTGGTCGGGGTCAGCTACAAGCCGGGCGTCCGGGACCTGCGGCAATCCCCCGCGATCCCGCTCATCGCCGGGCTCATCCGCGAAGGCGCGGACGTGCGGTACTACGACCCGCTGATTCCCAGCGTCCGGCTGCCTGACGGCCGGCTGGTCAACAGCACGCCATCACCGGTCGGCGCTGACTATGACCTGGCCGTGATCCACACCGTGCACCCAGGCGTCGACTATTCCTGGGCGCAGGACAGCCCGCTGGTCCTGGATGCCACCTACAAGTTCGACGGTGCCACGCACTGCTCGGTGGTTTGAGGACGGAAACGATGACCAGTGACCTGAACGGCACCGACGTGACCACCCCGGCCGTGGTGCTCAAGTTCGACCCGAACGTGATGCACCACGGTGGTCTCGGCGCGATCCGCAGCCTGGGGCGGCTCGGCGTGCCGGTGTACGGGGTGCACGAGGGACCGTGGGCCCCAGCCGCGAACTCCCGGTACCTTCAGGGCCGGCTGTTCTGGCCGCCCCCTGGAGATCATTCCGAACGAATCCACACCGGGCTGATGCAGCTTGCTCAGCGAATCGGCCGTCCGTCGGTGCTCATCACCACCGATGACGCTGGTGCGATCTTCCTGGCGGAGCACGGCGACAGCCTGCGGGAATGGTTCCTGTTCCCGGCCCCCCCGGCCGACCTCCCGAGGCGGCTGGCGGGCAAGTACTCGATGTATGAGCTCTGCCGCAAGCTGAACGTGCCCAGCCCGCAAGCCACCGTCCCCTCGTCGCTCCATGAGGCCCGTGACTTCGCGAGCATGGCGGGCTTCCCGGTGATCGCGAAGCTCACCACGCCCTGGAGTCATGGGGGCGCGCTGCGCAGCACATCGATCATTCATGCCGCGGCCGAACTGGACGAGGCGTACCGCGCCTGCGAGCGTGCGAGCGCGGGCCTCATGCTGCAGGAGTACATCCCCGGTGGGCCGGGCCAGGACTGGTTCTTCCACGGGTACTGCGGCTACGGCTCCGTCTGCCGGCCCGCGTTCACCGGTGTCAAGGACCGGTCATATCCGGCGCACGCCGGACTGACCAGCCTCGGGCACTCGGCGCTGAACATCCCGCTTCGTGATCAGGTCACCGGCCTGCTCTCGGAACTGTCATACCGCGGGATCACCGACCTTGACATTCGCCTTGACCAGCGGGACGGCCAGTACAAGCTGCTGGATTTCAACCCGAGGGTGGGCGCGCAGTTCCGGCTCTTCCAGGATGCCGCCGGCCTGGACGTGGTCCGCGCCGCCTACCTCGACCTGACCGGGCAGGCCGTGCCTGAGCATGAGCCGGTAGACGGCCGGCGGTTCCTGGTCGAGAACTACGACCCGATCGGCGCGCTCGGCTACTGGCGCAGCGGGGAGCTGGGACTGAAGTCCTGGGTGGCTTCCCTGCGCGGAGTTGACGAGGCCGCCTGGTTCGCACGGGACGATCTGCGGCCCTTCGGGCTGATGTGCCTGCGCATGAGCTGGCGGATGGTCAGCCGGCCGTTTGCCCGCGGCGGGGGTGGCGCAGGGCCGGAGAAGCAGCCCCGGTACCGGCGCGGGCGGGCGGCGGCCAGGCTCGGCCGCGGCCCGGCGAACCCGCCATCGAACACGCCCAACCTGGCCACCCAGCAAGGGGAGCCAGAACTTCATTCCGAGGGGGAAAAGAAATGAGCAGCACCGTTGACGTGGCGATAGTCGGTGCCGGACCGTACGGGCTCTCGGTCGCGGCCCATCTGCGCGGTGCTGGCCCGAGCGTCCGCCAGTTCGGCCTGCCGATGAACCTGTGGCGGGAGCACATGCCACGCGGCATGTTCCTGAAGTCGCAGGGCTTCGCCTCGAACCTGTCCGACCCGGACGCCGCGTTCACCCTGGAGGCATTCTGCAAGGCCACCGGGCGTCCTTACGCGAGTTACGGGCTGCCGGTGCCGCTGGACACGTTCGTCGCCTACGGCCAGTGGTTCCAGCTGCAGTGTGCCCCGGGTCTCGAGGAAATCCTGGTCACCAGGGTCGCCGCGAAGGACGGCCAGTTTGAGCTCAGCCTGGCCAACGGTGATGTCGCCCGTGCCCGCCAGGTGGTGCTGGCCGTTGGTGTCGAGCACTTCGCCCACATGCCCGGGCAGCTGAGCTGGCTGCCGGAGTCGGCCTGCACGCACAGCAGCGCCCACACCGACCTGTCCGTCTTCCGCGGCCAGCAGGTCATCGTGGTCGGCGCTGGCCAGTCCGCTCTGGAGACCGCCGCGCTGCTACGCGAGAGCGGGGCCAGCGTCCAGATCGTGACGAGGAAGCCGAGGGTGGTCTGGAATGGGCCCCCGCTGGCCCTGGACCGCCCGCTGCTGCAGCGGATGCGGGAGCCGGAGGCCGGGCTTGGCTCCGGCTGGAGCACCTGGTTCTACTCGCGCAAGCCCAACCTCTTCCGGCACCTGCCCGCGTCCACCCGGGCCTACCGGGCCCGGACCGCGCTCGGTCCGGCCGGGGCCAGTTGGCTGCGGGAACGTGTCGAGGGCGAGTTCCCGGTCCTGAGTGGCCAGGCGCTGGAGTGGACCAAGGCCAGGGCCGGCGAGGTGCGACTGGGGCTGGTCACCAGCACCGGTGAGCACAGCGAGCTCGCTGCGGATCATGTCATCGCGGCTACCGGCTACCGGCCCGACGTCCTGCGGATGGGGTTCCTTGACCAGCAGCTGGCATCCCAGCTGCGTACCGTGGCCTACTCGCCAGCGGTGGGCCGGGACTACGAGTCCTCGGTGCCCGGGCTGTACGTGGTCGGCCCGGCCGTGGCGCCGACCTTCGGCCCGGTCATGCGGTTCGTCTACGGCGCGGACCACGCGGCGGGGACTGTGGGACGGCGGCTGACGGGCGCCGCCAGCCGGCGGACCGATGTGGCTGTGGGCGCAGGGCTGCGAGCATGAGCCTTTTCACGCCCGGCTCGCCGCAGGTGGCTGCGGCCAGAGCTGACGCCGCCGCCCTGGATCGGGTGGCGCCAGCGTCGACGCTGCCCGCCGGGGAGAACCCGGCTCGGTCCCGTCGGTGGTCGAGCCGGGTCGGACCGGTCGCGGTGCTGCCACTGGCCGACCTGCTGGCGCTGCTGGCTGCGGCCGCGATCGCCGGGCACTACGGCTGGCGCGCCGCGCTCTACGCCGGCGCCGTGCTCGTCGTGCTCGCAGTCAGCGGGCTGCACCGGGTGCGGATCTGCCTGCGGGTCTTCGATCAGGCCGGGCGCATCATCACCGCCGCCGCGCTGCCGGCGCTCCTCGTCCTGCCCTGGACGTCTGCCGCCGACGCGCTGCGGCTGGTGGCCTGGTCCGCCGGACTGCTGATGGTCGGCCGTGTCTCGCTCAGCGCGGCTCTGCGTGCCGCGCACCGCCGCGGACTGCTGACCGACCCGACCCTGGTGGTCGGCGCCGGAGATCTTGGCCGGCACGTCGCCAGGCTGCTGCATGAACACCCTGAGCTGGGCCTGAGCCCGCGCGGCTTCCTGGACAGCCGCCCAGCGGCCGGAGAGCTGTCCCTGCCTGTCCTGGGCCAGCTCACCGACCTGCGTGAAGTTGTGGCCCGCCATCACATCAGGCGCGTCATCGTGTGCTTCCCGGGTGACCGGGACCAGGAGATGGTTCCGGTGCTGCGCGCCTCCCGCCGGATGGGCGCCGACATCTGCGTGGTTCCCCGGCTGCATGAGCTGGGTGCCGTCGTGCCGAGGGCTTGCCTGGATGAGGTGTGGGGCATCCCGCTCATCCCGCTGCGGCAGGGCCGGGCGGTCATGGGCACGTTCCTGAAGCGGACGTTCGACGTCATCACCGCCGCTGTGCTGCTCACCCTGACCGCGCCTCTCCTCCTCGGGCTGGCGGTAGCGGGCCGGCTACAGCTGCGCCGCCCGGCGCTGTTCCGCCAGGTCCGCGTCGTCGGTTCCGGCAGGCTCGCCGAGATCGCGAAGCTGCGCACCCTCGGGGTGCCCCGCGGTTCGGAAAGGTGCTGGGACCCGGACACGTGCTGGTCAGCGCCGACCGAGCGGTGCACCCCGCTCGGCAGCTTCCTGCGGACCACGCACCTGGACGAGCTGCCGCAGCTGGTGAACGTGCTGCGAGGGGAGATGTCGCTGGTCGGGCCGCGCCCCGAGCGGCCTTACTTCGCCCGGCGGTTCGGGCAGGAGGTGCCCGGATACCACGACCGGAACCGGATGCCCGCGGGACTGACCGGGTGGGCCCAGGTGCACGGGCAGAACGGGGACACCTCGATCCACGACCGTGCCCGGCTCGATAACCAGTACATCGAGAACTGGTCCTTCTGGCTGGACCTGATGATCCTGGCCCGCACCGTTGCGGCCACCGTGGCCTCGGCCGCGGGCTCGCTGATCGGCGCTTCACGCCAGGCTGCTGCGGGCCGGCCCGCTGACCGGCCGCCCTTTAAGGAGCTCATTCTGGCCAATTCGAGGCTCAGTTTCGCTGATTCTGAGCCGGCTTTTGATAACTCGTCTTTCTCTAATTCGTCACACGGGGGTTCGCGATGAAGGTTTTGCATGTGATTACGGGGCTGGGTGTTGGTGGTGCTGAGCTGCAGTTGCGGTCGGTGTTGCAGCACAGCCGGCATGAGGGTGAGGTCGTGACGTTGTACAACCCGGGGCCGGTGGCGGAGATGATCGGCGCCGATGGGGTGCGGGTGCGTGATGTGGGGATGTTGCGTAATACGCAGGTGGGTGTGTTGCGGCGGTTGCGGCGGCTGATCCGTGATGGCGGTTATGACGTGGTGCATGCGCACCTGTACCGGTCGCAGGTGTACGGGCGGCCGGCGGCGTGGCTGGCGGGGACGCCGGTGGTGGTCTCGACTGAGCATTCGATCGGGGAGACGCACCTGGAGCGGCGGAAGATGACGGCGGGGGTGCGCGCCCTGTACCTGGCGTCGGGCTGGTTCTCGCCGATGACCATCGCGGTGTCGGCGACGGTGGCCGACCGGATGACCGGCTGGGGAGTGCCGGCGCAGCACGTGGCGGTGATCCCGAACGGGGTGGACCTGGACCGGGTCGCCTTCGACGGCGCGGCGCGGGATCGGGTGCGCGCGGAGTTCGGCGCTGCGCCGGGGGAGTTCGTCATCGGGGTGCTGGGGCGGCTGGATCCGAACAAGCAGTTTCACCTGGTGATCGAGGCGGCGGCGCCTTTGCTGCGCGCGGGCCGGGCGAAGCTGGTGATCGTCGGCCAGGGTGCGGAAGGCGAGCGGCTTGAGCAGGCCGCCGCGCAGCACGGAGTGGCCGGGCTGGTGGTCTTCGCCGGGGAACGTCATGACGTGGCCGGGGTGCTCTCGGCGTTTGACATGTTCGTGGCGTCCAGCGCGCAGGAGACGTTCGGGCTGTCGGTGCTGGAGGCGCTGGCGAACGGGCTGCCGGTGGCCTACACCACCTGCCCCGCGCTGGAGGGGCTGAGCGTGGCCCGCGCCACCCAGGTGCCGCATGACGCCGCCGGGATCGCGGTGGTGCTGGAGGCCGCCGCCGCGGCGGGGCAGCTCGAGCGGGCGCCCGAGCCGGCGGTGGAACGCGAGTACGGCATCACCGCGGTCACCGCCCGCATCGATGACCTGTACGAGCAGATCGCCGCCCGGCCTGGCCCGCGCCGCCGCGCCGCCCGGCTGGCCCGCCGGACCCGCCGCGCCCCCGTGGCCGCGGGCCCGGCACCAGCCACGGTGGCACTGGCGGCAGCAGCACCAGCGAGGCCTGGTGGGAACGGGCGGGCTGTCGATGCGGACCTGGCGAAGACGGCATCGCCGGCGCAGCCTGCGGCGGCCAGCAACGGGCGTGCCGCGGGGCAGCCTGCGGGGATGACGGGAGCAAAGCGATGAGGTATTTCGTGACCGGCGCGGCTGGGTTCATCGGCGGTCACCTGACCGCGGCGCTGCTGGCGGCCGGGCATCAGGTCGCTGGCCTGGATGACCTGTCCACCGGGCAGATGTCCAACCTCGACGCCGCCACCAGCCATCCCGGCTTCACCTTCACCGAGGGCACCATCCTCGATCACACGCTGGTCACCCGGCTGGCGGCCGGCGCAGACGTGATCTTCCACCTAGCCGCCGCCGTCGGGTCGTTCGTGATCCGCGACCACACCCTCGAAGCGATGCGCACCAACATCCACGGCACCGAGAACGTGGTGGACGCCGCCCTGGACGCCGGCGCGGTCCTGGTCGCCGCGTCCACCAGCGAGATCTACGGCAAGAACACCAAGATCGGGCTCCGCGAGGACGACGACCGGATCCTCGGCTCCCCGCTCAAATCACGGTGGAGCTACGCCGAAGCCAAGGCCATCGACGAAAGCCTCATCGAGGCCACCACCCGCGAAAAAGGCCTCCGCGCCGTCATCGTCCGGCTCTTCAACACCGTCGGCCCCCGCCAAACCGGCCGCTACGGCATGGTCATCCCCCGCTTCACCAGCCAGGCGCTGGGCGGCGATCCACTCACGGTCTACGGCACCGGCGAGCAGATCCGCTGCTTCTGCCACGTCCACGACGTCATCCCCGCCCTCACGGGCCTCGCCGCTACCCCCGCCGCCTACGGTCTCGCGGTCAACCTCGGCTCCACCGAGCAAGTCACCATCAACACCCTCGCCGCCAAGATCATCACCGCGGCGGGGTCACCCTCAGCCATCACCCACGGCAGCTACCTCGACGCCTACGGATCCGGCTACGAAGACATGCAACGCCGCGTCCCCGACTGCACCCTCGCCACCACCCTCACCGGCTTCCACCCCACCCGGACCCTCGACACCATCATCCGCGACGTCATCCACGACCAGACCGCCCGCACCATCTCCATGGCACCCCGATGATGCCCTGGTGGGCGCTGGCCGTCCTGATCTTCGGTGCCAACTTTGCCATCTGGGGCTTCATCGGCCTCTGCCGTCAGATGGCCGTCCTGATCCGCAAGGTGCACAGCACACGGGCAGCGCGCCGTGCCGCCATGCGGTCCCCGGCCGGGCTGCCCGGCCCGGCGGGAACGCCTGCGCTGGCTGCTGCCGGATCGGCCATATCGCATACCCGCCAGCTTCCGGGGAATACGGAGTCGCTGACCGTGCAGGACGTCGCGGTCCTCATCGCGGCGCACAATGAGGCGCTGGTCATCGAGCAGAGCCTTGAAGCGATCATGGAACTGGTGCCACACGCCAACGTTCATGTGGTCTCCGACGGTTCGACCGACCGTACGGTCGAGGTCGCACGGCGCGCCGGGGCGAATGTGATCGAGACGCGGGAGAACCTCGGGAAGGCTGGCGCGCTGCATGAGGCGATCCAGCGCTTCGGGCTGCTCGACCGGTTCCGCGCGGTCATGCTGCTGGACGCGGACACCCGCGTGCTGCCCGGCTACTTTGATGCCGCACTGCCGATGTTCGACGGCCCCGGAGTGGTCGCCGTCGCGGGTTGCGTCAAGACCGATGGTGACCGCAAGCTGACGCTGGTCGGTAACCTGCTGGTCGGCCACCGTGAGCGGATCTACGCGATCGGCCAGCGGGTGGTGAAGTACGGGCAGACGTCGCGGCACTTCAATGCGACGCCCATCGTCCCCGGCTTCGCCAGCATTTACCGCAGCGAGGTGCTGCCACGCATCGACCTGAACCCGCCCGGCCTGGCGATCGAAGACTTCAACATGACGTTCGAGGTCTACCAGAAGCAGTTGGGCAAGGTCGGCTTCACGCTTGGGGCCGTCGCGGTCACCCAGGACCCGGACAACCTGCACGACTACATCCGGCAGACCAAGCGATGGGCGCTCGGGCTCTGGCAGACGGTGCGGCGCCATCCGCCGCGCGCGAACCTGTTCACCGCCATGGTCGCCCTGCTGCTCTTCGAGATGGTGATCTCAAGCCTGATGTTCCTGCTGCTCCCGATGCTGCTGCTGGTCTTCGTTGTCCCGGAACTGGTGGGCGGCGCGCAGTTCTGGCCGTGGTTCGCGCCGGTCTACACTGTGGCCGCCGCTCATGTGAAGCTTTCCACGGTGTTCTTCGGCATCGTGGTGCCCGACTATGCCCTCACGGTCGCAGTCGCCCTGCTTGACCGGCGGCCCCGCCTGCTCGCCTGCGGTTTCTTCTTCCCGGTCCTGCGGATGGTCGACGCGGCGATCGGAATCTACGCGATACCCATGGCCTGGCTATCGCGGTCCAACGGGCGGTGGAAGAGCCCCACCCGAAGCATCACGGTCAGCGGTCAGCGGGCCATGGGCGGCGTCCGAGCCGTCGGCGCTGAAATGCCTGAGTTCTCGGCGGGGTGGCTGGCTCGCACCGCGAACACGGCCCCGCCGAATGGTGTGGGCGCCGCACGCGCGGCATTTATGGGAGAAGTTCGTCATGCATCTGGATGAGGACACCGCCATGCGGGCGGTGCAGAGTGAACCTATGAACCCCGTCCGGCTGCTCTTGGTCGATGATCACCTGATGGTCACCGAGGCCCTAGCATCGCGCCTGTCCGCGGCTATGGACCTGTGGGTGGCCGGGCGGTGCACCACAGCCGATCCCAATCTTCTCGACATCGTCCGCGGCCTGCGTCCAGACGTCATCACGATCGAGGTTGAGCCGCTGGGCTCAGCCGTCGGTGAGGTACTGCGCGCCCTGGTGGCGGTGCGGCCGGAGGCACGCGTCGTGGTCCTCAGTGCCGACCACAATCTCGCGCACGCCGTGGAAGCGGCCAGGGCCGGCGTCGCGGCCTGGGTGGCCAAGGAGCAGGGCGCGGCCGAACTCGAGACCGTGGTGCGCGGGGTATGCCAGGGCAAGTCCTGGTTCCCGCCGGACATGCTCGGCGAGATACTCCGCGAGCTGCGTACTGACGTCAGCCGGGCCAAGGAGCACGAAGACCTGCTTGACGTGCTCAGCCCACGGGAGCGAGATGTCCTGCTCAGTATGATGGACGGCAAACGGGGTCGGCAGATAGCCCAGGACCTGCTCATATCGACGGATACCGTGCGTACGCACACCCGCAACATCTTCGCGAAGCTGGATGTGCACAGCCGTCTCGAAGCTGTCCGGGTGGCTCGGGCCGCGGGCCTGAAACCGCCGGAGCACGCCAGATAACTCCGGGGCAGATAGCCACCAACGACAGATAAGTGTCGACCACAGACCAGCACGAGCACAGATCGCCACTGAGCACAGATAACCCCGGAGCACAAAGACGAGCCCGGAGCATAAATGAGCAGAGATGGAGAGGGGCCCGGAGCGGCCCCTGATGCGCTGCGGATCGCGACGGTCATCACCCGGCTGGAAGGCGGCGCGGGCCAGCATGCCCTGCGCGGCGCCCGGGCGATGAACTCTGACGCCTTCCAGATGACGATCATCACCGGCAGCGGCGACAGGCTGCTCGACGAGGCCGCACAGGCGGGCCTGGAGGTCATCATCGAACCCTCGCTGCGCACGCCGATCGATCCCCGCAGCGACCTCCGGGCGCTGCGCCGGCTCGGCTCGCTCTTCCGCGAGCGGCATTTCGACGTGGTGCACACGCACACCGCCAAGGCCGGCACGGCAGGCCGCCTGGCCGCCCACCGCGCCGGGATACCGAGGATCGTGCACACCTATCACGGTTTCCCGTTCCACGAGTTCCAGCAGGCGCCGCGCCGACGGGCCTACGTGGCCATCGAGCGCCGGCTCGGCCAGATCACCGACCTGGCCCTGTGCGTCGGTACCGGCGTGGCCGTGGAGGCGGTGCGGCGTGAACTGATCGCGCCGGAACGGGTGCGCACGATCGGCGTGGTGGTGGACGGCGCGGACCAGGCCGGGGCGGGATTCCCGGTCGCCGGGAGCCCCGGGGTGGCACCGCTGGCGCGCCGCCGGGCCAGGCTCGCGCTCGGCCTGCCCGCCGACGCCACGGTGATCGGCGCGGTCGGCCGGCTGACCTATCAGAAGGCACCTGAGGATTTCCTCGCCGCGATGCGGCGGCTCGGCCGCCCGGACGTGATTGGCGTGTGGGTCGGCGGAGGCGAACTCGCCGAGCGCATCGGCCGCCTGGCCGCCGCGATGCCAGCGGGGTCGGTGGTGCTGGCCGGGGAGCGCACCGACGTGCCCGAACTGCTTCCGGCCTTCGACGTATTCGCCCTGCCCAGCCGCTACGAGGGCCTGCCGACGGTGATCGTGGAGGCCATGGTCTGCGGCGTGCCAGTGGTAGCGACCGCGGTCAACGCCGTGGCCGACGTAGTGATCCCGGGCGAGACCGGCCTGCTGGTGCCGCCGCGGAGCCCGGAGCTCATGGCCCGGGCGATAGCCTTCCTCCTCGACTCACCGGCCGTCGCCGCCGAGATGGCCACCGCCGCCCGCGCCCGCCTGGGCAGCCGGTTCGGTGAGTCGGCTCTGCGCGGCGCACTCACCGAGGCATACACGAGGCAGCTTTCGCCTTCCCGGGGGGTTCCGGGGGGTCGTCCCCCCGGGCCAGCCCTCCCGGGGGGTTCCGGGGGGTCGTCCTCCGGGCCAGCCCTCCCGGGGGGTTCCGGGGGGTCGTCCCCCGGGTCAGCACCAGGCAGTTCCGCAACCACCCGTCTGGCCTAGCACGTCAGGTTGCACACGCGCCTCGTAATGCCCCAGAGGGCACTTATAGTGCAAGTACACCCCTCTGGCCACTATTATGTGCCTAGCACCGCATGCTACAAATTGAGTAGCGTGCCTCATCCAGCCGCGGCCTCAGGGGAGCCGGGCGCCGGGGGAGTGCAGAACCGGGGGGGGCGATAGGACCCGAGATTGTCCGACGTGGGACACGGGCGCTGCGAGGGGGCGCCGCCACGGGCCCAGACTGGCCTCGGACATCGTCGAGTTCGCATTTTCCATGTATCCCCGCCGGTCAGCGTTGCGCTGCCCTGACTGCCCAGGGCGGGGAAGGGGGCATCACGATGGAGTCGTCTCTGGACCGGCGGCGCAGTCACGGCCGCCGGCGGTCGGATGGCGCCGAGGCGCTCGCCGCACGGGGCCTGCTACATGATCTTGGGCATCAGATGACAACCTTGTCCTACCTGGTCGAGGCGGTGCGCGGAGACGTTGTGCTGCCCGATGACTCTGGCTTCCGTATGGAGCTGCTGTCCGTGGAGATGTCCCGGATGCTCGACATCGTCTCGAGCGAGATCCCGGACCGGCACGAGGCCGAGGAGGTCGCCGCCGTCGACCTCGGGTCGCTGAGCGGCCAGGTGGCGCAGCTGGCCAGGTTCGCTCACGAGGCATCCGTGGTACTGCTGCCGGGGCCTGCCGTGAGCGTCGAGGCGAGCCCGGCGCTGCTCTGGCGGGTACTCACCAACGTCGTTGACAATGCGGCGCGCGCCGCGGGCCCCGAGGGCACGGTCGAGGTCGGGATCCGTCAGGAACAGGCCCGGGCCGATGATCCGGACGCGGTCATCGAGGTGACCGACGACGGTCCCGGCTTTGGCAAAGGTCCCCCCGGCACCGCCTCGCTGGGCCTGGGCGTGGTGACCTCCCTGCTCGAGTCGTGCGGCGGGCGACTCGAAGTGCAGGCGCCTGAGGCTGGCGGCACCCGGGTCCGGATCATGATTCCTGTCCGGGCCGTTCCCGTCGCGCCGCGGGCGCCCGGATGAGCCGGTGAACGCGGTGGCCGGCCTGGTGATCGGGGATGACCACAGCGTGTTCCTCGACGCGATGTCGACGGTCCTCGTCCAGCGCGGGTACGAGGTCACCGTGGCCCACAGCGTGGCGGACACCGTCGAGTACGTCCGGCTGAAGCAGCCGGATGTGTGCCTGATCGACCGTCATTTCGCCGGCGACAACGGCATCGAGGTCATCGCCGAGATGATCGCCGTCAGCAGGGGCACCAAGGTGCTCGTGCTCAGCGCCGACCCCGACACCGATGGAATACTGCAGGCGCTGCACGCGGGGGCTTCCGGCTACCTGCACAAGACCCGCGGGATCTCGGCGCTGACCGGGGCCATCGAACGGGCACTGCGCGGCGAGGTGGTCGTCGACGTCCCGAAGGCCACAAAGAAGCGGCAACCGGCGCAACAGGAAGACGCGCACCGGCTCGCCGCCTACCTCACCCCGCGCGAGCGGGAGTGCCTGGGACTGCTGGTGGAGGGCCTGGACACGGCCAACATGGCGACCAAACTCAGAGTCTCTCCGGCCACCGTGCGAACGCACGTTCAATCACTGCTGATCAAGCTTGGCGTGCATTCCCGGCTCGAAGCGGCCTCGTTCGCCGTCCGCCACAGGCTGCTGGACGGAGGCTCCGAGAGTCCACCCTTGCGCCGGTCCGGCTGAGGGTGCCCAGCAGGCCTGGACCGGTCGCGCAGGCAGTCAGGGGCGGCCCGGCTCTGGATGCGCCTGCCCATCGGCTGGCTGCGGCTGCCCATCGGCTGGCTGCGGCTGCTCATCGGCTGGCTGCGGCTGCTCATCGGCGGGCTGTGGCGCGCCCGCACCGCGGCGGCGCCGCCGTAGTGCCCGCGCCCCGGCTACACCGCCGCCCAGGCCGAGCAGCACCAGGATCGTGACGTCCAGGATCCCCCTGGTGACGCTGCGCGGGGTGGCGAGGATGCTGTACTCGTCGGTGATCAGCCAGCCCTTGCGGGACAGAGCCAGCCCGAAGCTCAGCCCGCTCGCGCCGGCCGGGAGCGGAGGCGTCGTCCAGGTTGCCTCGGCCCACTGCGTGGCCGCCGAGTAGAAGGGGCTGGATGTCCAGTACAGAAACTCGCCCTGCGGTGTCCGGTAGTAGACCGCGAACTGCGTGAGTGCGCTGGACTTATACCAGGTAGCCAGATTGTAGGACTGGCCGGCGGTGACCGGGATCGAGCACTGGCCGAGATCGAACTGCGGGATCAGCTTGGCGTCGCCGCTTTTGTGGCTGGTCATGGTCAGGCGCATGGCCCACGGGCCGGCGTGGCCACCCGGGACCCGCTGCCAGGTCTCCGTGTTCTGGCCGTACTGGGCCTCCACCCAGCAATGCGGGAACGGGGCAGGTTCGCGTGGCCGGTCGATATTCAGGTCCACCGCGCCAGTGCCGCCGACGGTTGCCAGCGAGTGGTTGATGACGCCATGCGGCCGCGCCGCCGACGCGCCGACCATCGGGCGGACCGGTCCGCCGATAACCGCGTCGACCGTCTTGACCACGGTGCCGAGGTCCCGACGCTGGGCGAGCCATTTCGTGAAGGCGTTCAGCAGGGACACCCGTACCTTCAGGCTGGAGCAGTGATTGGCGCCGCAGATGTGGTGGAAGATGAACGGCAGCCAGCCGCCACCGCGGCGTTCGGCGGTGGTGACGACATTCTCAAGCGTGGCGAGCGTCCATGTGCCGTCCACCTGCCCCGGGGCGCGGATCGCGTAGGGGTTCGCGGGCGGGATGGTCTCCTCCACGGCGCACCGAGGGCACCCCGGCGAGCGGAGGCCTTCCACGGTGCGCGCGCTATTGAAGCCGCATGCTCGCACGATCTTCTCGGCCGCGGGGCTGTACGCCCCGCCGGGGTAGGCAAACGATCTCACCTGGAATCCCCACCTGATGAGGGTGTTCCGCCCGTCGCAGACCTGGCGGCGGGCTTCGGCGGCGGTGACGTAGGGCACTTCGAGGTGCGAGACCGTGTGGCCACCGATCTCATCCCCTTCCGCCGCGAGCGTGTGCAGGTCGGAGAGGCTCAGATAGTTCGGCGACCCGACCGCGCCGGTGATGATGTAGAAGGTGCCGCTCATCCCGTACCTGTGCAGCACCTGCGCGGCCGCCATCTGGTCGGCGTCGCCGTCATCGAAGGTGAAGCTCACCACGGTCCGCGGGGTCGCCGCGTGGCCTGCCATGCGGGCGGCCGCCTGCTGCTCCGCGCTGGCCATGGCCTCGGCACCGCTGGAGGGCAACGCCGCGAGCGATGACAGGCAGATGCTCATCGCGGCGCATACGCCGATGGCCTTCCAACGTTTAGTAGTCGTTTGAACACACAGAGATACCATCTGGCTGCACAGCATATCTCCCGAGGTTGCCGACGAGCCGCGCGCCAGCCGGTCGGCAGGCAGGTGCGAAGGGGGGCCGCCCCCAGGGTGCCATGACCAGGGCTCGCCACGGGCCCCGGCTGGTGGTTGACTCGGCGCAAAGGGGGTGCGGTCAAGTGACGCACAAGGACGGCACGGTGAAGGCGCGGCGCGAGTCGCACAGCAAGAACAAGGCGGCCGAGCCGCAGCGGCTGCCCAAGAAGCTGTACGAGACAGAGCTCTTCCGGCTTCAGGCCGAACTGGTGAAGGTGCAGGAGTGGGTTCGCACCGAGCAGGCCAGGGTGGTGGTGATCTTCGAAGGCCGCGACGCGGCCGGCAAGGGAAGCACGATCAAGCGGGTCGCCCAGTACCTCAACCCCCGCTTGGCCCGGATCACCGCCCTTCCCGCGCCGACCGAGCGGGAGCAGACCCAGTGGTACTTCCAGCGCTTCGTCGAACACCTGCCGGCCGCCGGCCAGATCGTCCTATTTGACCGTAGCTGGTACAACCGTGCCGGCGTGGAGCACGTCATGGGCTTCTGCACCAAGGAGGAGTACCACCGCTTCCTGCATCAGTGCCCCATCTTCGAGCGCCTGCTCGCCGAGGATGGCGTCCTGCTGCGGAAGTACTGGTTCTCGGTCAGCGACGCCGAGCAGCAAGCCCGGTTCCGGTCCCGGCTGGAGGATCCCATGCGCCGCTGGAAGCTCTCCCCGATGGACCTGGAGTCGATCACCCGGTGGGAGGACTATTCCAGGGCCAAGGACGAGATGTTCATCCACACCGACATCCCCGAGGCCCCGTGGCACGTGGTCGAGAGCGACGACAAGCGGCGGGCCCGGATCAACATGATCGCGCACCTGCTCACCACCCTGCCGTACCACGACGTGCAGCGGCTGCCGCTGTCCCTGCCGCCGCGCCCGGCGTCCCAGGGCTACGTGCGCGTGCCGCGGGACATGCAGACCTACGTGCCCGATTACGCCGCCACCCTGGAAAGCCCTGCACACAACTAGGGACCGACGCTCAGATGCCGTAGTGCCCTGGTCGCCGAGCACCTGCTTGCCGCGCGCGATCTCGACCAGGCCCGGGACGCCCTGGTCGCCGCGGCGGCGGAGCACCGCGGCCTGGTGGCTGTCATCAGGCGGATCCTCTTCCTGCTGAGCAACGAGAAGACGATCAGCTCGGCCGAACTCGGTCTGCTGATCGCCATGGTCGTCGCCTTCGTCGCCGGGCTCATTGCCGTCAGCCACTTCGAGAGGCGCGATGAGTGAGGCGCCGGCCTGCGCGGGAACCCCGGCAGGCCGGGATTTCCGCGCCCGAACCCGGCCTCCCGGGGGAACAAGGGGGCCGCTGGTAGTGTTGGTGCCAACGGTCGGCAGCATTGCCGCCACTCCCGCGGGCGAGGAGCCCGCGCGGTCGCATGTGTGAGCAGTCCGCTTCTCGGTGAGTTCCAGTTCGCCGCTGTCGTTGACGCCTCCCCGCACGACGCGGCCCACGAAGCATGGATGGAGTTCACCCTTGCCGCAGAACGCAGCCCGCCGCGATCCGGCCCGCCGCGACTCGGTCGGCCGAGTCGACGGCGGTGCCAGCCCGGGCCGCCGGAACACGGCCGGCCGCCGCAGCCAGGCGGGCCGCGGCCGCCCGGGTCGCCCCGGCCGTCCGGGACGCCCGGCCCCGGCCCGCCCGGCCGTCGTCCGTTCCGCCCTCGACCAGGCACTGACGGCGGCGCTTAGCGCACCGGCGCCGGCCGCCACCACCTTCCGTGAGCTTGGCATCCCCGCCCCGCTGGTCGCCGCGCTCGCCCAGCGCGGGATCGACGCGCCGTTCGCCATCCAGGCCCGGGCCCTGCCGGACGCGTTGGCCGGCCGGGACGTGCTCGGCCGCGCGCAGACCGGGTCCGGCAAGACCCTCGCGTTCGGCCTGCCGATGCTGGCCCGGCTCGCCGGCGCTGGCGGCCCGCGGCAGGAGAAGGCCCCGCGTGGGCTCGTCCTGGTCCCCACCAGGGAACTCGCCCAGCAGGTCGCCGACGTGCTGACGCCGCTCGGTCAGGCGCTGGGCGTGACGGTGACCACGGTCTACGGCGGCGCGTCGCTGGGCAGGCAGATAGACCGGCTCCGCCGCGGGGTCGACATCGTGGTCGCCACGCCAGGGCGGCTGATCGACCTGCTCGACCGCGGTGCCTGCACCCTCGCCCGGATCGAGATCACGGTGATCGACGAGGCGGACCACATGGCTGACCTCGGCTTCCTGCCGGCTGTCAGCCGCATCCTGGACAGCACCCCGTCCGGCGGGCAGCGGTTGCTGTTCTCCGCAACCCTGGACCGCGACGTGGACAAGCTGGTGACCGGATACCTGAGCGACCCAGCGCTGCACGCGGTGGCCCCCGCCAGCGAGCCCGGCCCCGCGGCGGATCACCGCGTGTTCGTGCTGCCCGCCTCGGACAAGGTGGCCATCGCGACGGAGATCGCCCAGCGTCCCGACCGCACACTGTTTTTCGTGCGCACCAAGCACGGCGCGGCCCGGCTCGCCAAGCAACTGACCCATGCCGGGGTCCCGGCGGCGGCGATCCACGGCAACCTGAACCAGAACCAGCGGCAGCGGGCCCTCGGCGCCTTCACCGCCGGCCATCCCCGGGTCCTCGTGGCGACCGACGTTGCTGCGCGCGGCCTGGACATCGACGATGTCGGCCTGGTCGTGCACTTCGATCCGCCGAACGATCACAAGGACTATCTGCACCGATCCGGCCGCACGGCCCGCGCGGGCGCCTCCGGGACGGTCCTGGCGCTGGTCGATCCGGCCCAGGTCCGCGACGTGGCCCGACTGCACGACGCGGCCGGGGTCACTCCCACCAGCCATCAGGTGCAATCCGGCCACGAGGCCGTCCGGGAGATCGCGACGTCGGGCATTCCGGTGCCGCCGCTGCCGGCTCGCCAGCCGGGACTGCCCGAGCGTCCCGCCCGCCCTTCGCGCGATGGCAGTTACTCTCGCGGCAGTAGCCGGCGCGGTGTCTCACGCGGTAGTGCCTCACGCGGTAGTGCCTCGCGCGGTGGTGCCTCACGCAGCAGTAGCCCACGCGACGGTGCATCCCGCGTCGGTAGCCCACGTGACGGTGCTTCCCGCGGCGGTAGCCCACGTGACGGTGCTTCCCTCGGCGGTAGCCCACGCGGCAGTGCCCCGCGCGATGGTGCCTCGCGCGGTGGCAGCGTCCGGGATAGCCACAGCCCACGCCGGCCACGCTCCGAACTGCGCCAAGCCGGCTAGTGGTCCGTTAAGAAAGAATCTTCTCCGGGATCAGGGCGCGTTCGCCCGGGCCTCGTCGCAGCGCTGGGTGGACACGGGCGCTGTGGCGTTGCGCGCGGCCTTGGCGTCGGACAAGACCTCGGAGGTGGTCAGCGCCAGCCCCGTGTCCTTCACGCCGGTAGCCGCGGCGAAGACCACGCCGTCCACCTTGCCGTCCGGGGCGAGCAGCGGGCCGCCCGAGTTGCCCGACTCGACCACCGCCCGCACCGAGTAGATCTGGCGGGTCACCATGCGCGACTGGTAGATGTCCGGGACCTGGGCCTGCTGGTTCAGGTCGACCCGGGCGGCGACGGCCATAAAGGACTTGGCCAGCGGGTACCCGGCGACTATTGCGTCGGCGCCCATGCTGACGGGCCCGGCGAAGGCCAGCGGCGGGACGCCAAGACCGGGCACGTAGAGCACCGCCAGGTCTCGATTGGGGTCAAAGGAAACTACCCGGGCATCCAAACGGGTCCCCTGCCGCGTGAAGACGGCCTGGTTTTGGGTGACCCCGGCCACGACGTGCGCGTTGGTCAGCACGTGGTCGGGCGCGAACACGAACCCTGAACCCTCGATCATGTTCCCTTGGATGGGGCAGGACGGGGCCACGCCCATCACCTTCACGACGCTGTCCCGGGCGCGAACCAGTCCTGCGGAGAGGACGACCCGCGGGTCAGGCGGCGCCACGTTCAGCGCGGACTCGGTACCCAGCGAACCGAAGACAGATGTGTACGGGCCGCTGGCCATCAGGCTGCGGAAGCCGGAGAACATCGTGTTCGCGGCCGGGGGCATGACCTTGTCCACCCCTTTCAGCACCATGGACTGGTTCACCTGGCTGGAGATCGCCGCGAAAGGCGCGTTCACCACAGCGGAACCGATCAGCGACGCGATGAGCAGCACAGACAGCACGCTCACGGCGGCGCCAGCCGCGGAGTCCACGAAGGTGGCCGGCCGCCAGCTCACCCGCGAGCGGATCACCGCCCCCACCGCGGCGGCCAGCAACTGGCCGATCATCGCGACGAGGAAGACGACGACAATGGCCACCAGGGCCTGCCTGGATTGCTGATGTGCGAGGGAGCGGGCGACCGACGGCGCGAACAGGGCACCGATCGCGGCGCCGCCGAGGAAGCCGGCGAAGCTCAGCACGCCGACAATGAAGCCCTGGCGGTAGCCTGCTACGGCGAACGCGGCCGCGAGGGCGATCAAGATCAGGTCAAGCAGATCACCCGACACGTGCCCCACCGTATAGTGCGCGGCCCGATGATTGCCCCCGTCCCAGGTCGCTTGCCGTTCATCAGCCCGCTGTCTTTCACCCCGCCAGCCTGCCGCCTTCACCCCGCCAGCCTGCCGCCTTCACCCCGCCAGCCTGCCGCGAGGCGCGGGCGTGCTGCGCTCCCGTCGGCGGCCCGCAACCCTAGCGATCCAGGGTCCGACACGGTCATTACCTGGGTTCGACAGGGAGTTCGGTCACCAGGCGGCGGAGGAGCGCTTGATTACGAAGAGTACAGTGAATATAACTCAAAGTACTTTTACGGGGGAATTGCGGTGGCGGACAGCCCGGTAGTGGTGGTTGAGGATCTCGATTCGTACTTCACCCAGATGGTGGACAGCATCACCGACTACGCGGTCCTGCTGCTGGACGAGGAGGGTGCGGTCCGCAGCTGGCATTCGGGCGCAGAACATGTCACGCAATACACGGCGGAGGAGATCATCGGCCGGCCGGCCGCGCTGTTCTACACCGCGGAGGACGCCGCCAATGGTCTCGCGGAGTCGGATTTGCGCGCCGCGGCGGAAGCGGGCCGATTTGAGACAGAGGGGTGGCGGGTCCGCAAGGATGGTTCCCGGTTCTGGGCGGTTGTCGGGCTCACCGTGGTTCATGACCGGCTCGGCGCGCCCGGGTATGTGATGGTGGCCCGGGACCTGACCCAGCAGCGCGAACAAGACCTGGCGCTGCGCAGGGTGGAGCAGATGGTCAACAGCATCGCCGACTATGGGGTGATCCAGTTCGACCTGGATGGCCTCGTGCGCTCGTGGAACCTGGGCGCGGAAAAACTCACCGGGTACACGGCGGACGAAGTCCTAGGACGCCATGAGTCAATGTTCGCCACAGACGATGATGCCCGCTCCAGCGTCCTGGAGCAGGAGATGGCCGACGCCGTCCGTGACGGCAGTGTGCAGACGGAAAGCTGGCGCATCCGCAAGGACGGCACACGGTTCTGGGCCAGTGTCGCGCTCAGCCCGATACGGGACAGCCAGGGCGAGGTGACGGGCTACGTCAAGATCGGCAGGGACCTGACCGAGCAGCGTGAGCAGGCGCGGCTCGTGCAGCAGCAGCGTGACGAGATCCTGGAGCTGTCCACCCCGGTGATCCAGGTCTGGGACAAGGTCCTCATCCTCCCCCTGATCGGCACTCTGGACAGCGGGCGCGCAGCCCGGCTCACCGAGAGCCTGCTGGAGCGGATCGCGGCCGACCAGGCCGAGGTGGTGATTCTCGACATCAGTGGCGTGCCGGGAATCGACACCGGTGTCGCCCAGCATTTGCTCGAGACCGTGGAGGCGGCGCGGCTGATGGGCACGGAAAGCATCCTCAGCGGTGTGCGGCCCGACACTGCCCAGTCCATCGTGCACCTGGGTATCGAGTTGGGTAGCCTGCGCAGCCGCACCAGCCTGAAGGATGCTCTTCAGCTCGCGCTGCGGCTGGTCGAGGCCCGGGCCGAGCCGGGGGATAGGGCCGGCGCCCGTGCCTGACACAGCCGCCATCATGCACATGGGGCCAGATCTCCTGGTCACCCTGCACGGTGAGCTCGACGACCGGACTGTCGAATCGATCGAACGGGACCTCACCAGCGAGGTCGCCCGCACACACTCGCGCGGAGCCTTGATCGACGTCAGCGCCCTCGACGTGGTCGACTCGTTCGCGGCGCGTGTCCTCGCCCGCCTGGTGAGGATGATCCGCATGCTCGGAGCCGAGGCAGCCATCGTCGGCATCCGTCCGGCGGTAGCGATCACGCTCGTCGAGCTGGGCGTGTCCATGGCGGATGTGACCACCGCACTCAACGCTGAACAGGGCATGGCCCGGCTGCGTCGCATGCGGGCCGACGGCAGCGTCCGAGGCGGTCATGACAGCCACGGTTGAGAACCCACCGGCTGACCTGCTGGCCGTCACCACCGTGACGATCGAAGGCGAGTCCGATCTGCTGCGAGTGAGGTCCACCGTGCGGGCATATGCCCGTCAGGCCGGGCTCGGCCTGACCGCGACGACCAAGGTGGTCACCGCGGGCAGCGAGTTGGCCCGCAACATCCTCCGCTATGCCACCGGCGGCCAGGGCGTCGCCCACATCGAGGAGGCTGCCAGCGGCCAGAGAAGGGGTGTGCAGGCCGTCTTCGCCGACCCTGGCCCGGGCATCGCCGATCTGGACCAGGCGATGCGCTCCGGGTTCAGTACGGCGGGCAGCCTCGGGTTGGGGCTTCCGGGCAGCCGTCGGCTGGTGGACGAGTTCTCTATCGACTCGGCGCCCGGGCGCGGCACCAGGGTGGCGATCTGCCAGTGGGATCGCTGAGCGCGGGAACGCTTCGCCAGCCCAGTCACCAACGGTTCATCGTGTCCCAGATCGCAGACGTCGGAGCGGTCCGGCGTGCCGTCACTGGCTACGCCGAAGGACTGCGAGCAGGCCCGGGGCTCGCGGAGCGGGCCGGGATGGCGGCGACCGAGCTGGCCGCCAACCTGCTGTGTCACGCGCTCCCGGGCGGGTGGATCCTGGTCCGTCCGCTGCCACCGGCCGCTGTGGAGATGATCGCGGCGGATCGCGGTCCGGGCATCGACGACGCGGCAGCCGCGCTCGACGGCCGGTCACCCCGGCGTGATGGTCTTGGATGCGGCTTGTCGGCGGTAGCCCGTGTCTCGTCCTGCTTCGACATCGACACCGGCCCGGGCCGGGCCACGACCGTCCTCGCGGTGGTGGAGTCCACTGCTGCCATCCGCACCACAGCCGCGCCGCGGCCGCCGCGGTCCTGGGCCGGGGTCTCGGTCGGCCTCGAAGAAGCCTGCGGCGACGGCTGGGCCGTCACCGAGGGCGGCGGCGGTATCACCGTCACCGTGGTCGATGGCCTTGGGCACGGGGTATATGCCTCAGCGGCCGCCGACGCCGCCATGGCCCCGCTCACCGACGCCCCGGCCGATATCGACGGCTATCTTGCCCGCGCCAACGCGGCCATGCGCGGGACGCGTGGTGCGGCGGTCGGGGTCTGCCGGCTGCAACCCGACCGCGGCGAATTGCGATACCTGTCGGTTGGCAACGTCAGCGGAGGCATCCTCGGCCGCGGCGGACAATGCACGCTTATTGCCTACAGAGGCACCGTCGGCACACACGCCGCGCCACCGCCAGCCAAGATCCTGAGCTACCCATGGCCGCCCGGGGCCACCCTCGTGCTGTGGACGGACGGGCTGGCCGGCCACATCGACCTGGCCGCCTACACCGGGCTGTTCGGCCGCGATCCGGCGATCGCCGCCGCGGCACTGCACCGTGACCACAGCACTGACCGCGACGACTCCACCGTCGTAGTGGTCAGGAACCACACCCAGCCATGAGGGACATCATCGGGTCCGCAGTCCCGGGGATGATCATACTCGAGCCGGGAGATGACCCGGAAACGGCTTGGTCACGCCTCCGCGACCTGGGCCGGGCCAGCGGCCTCGCTCCCCTGCGCGCCGCCCGGCTCGCCCTCGCGGTCACCGCCGCGGTCGGGCAGCGGTGCGGTCCGACCGTGGTCGAGATCGCCCGCGTCGACGACGCCCAAGGCGCGCACGTCGAGGCGACGATCGACGGTGGCAACGCGACCCCCTCACTGGCTCCACCTGGCCTGGTCGATGCGAGCCATCAGCACCTTTCAGCGGCCCGAGCGGTCACCTGGATACTGCCAGTCAGCGTCACCGAGGACGCGGCGACTGACGACCCGGTATGGGCGGAACTCAACGACGCTGCCGCCCGTAGCCCGGACACGCGACAGCTGCTGCTCGCCGTCCTAGCCGCGGTGGTACGGCAACACGCTGACTGGACCGCGGGCGTAGACAACGAGGTGCTGGCGCTGCGGATCGAACTTGACGAGAGCAATCAAGGTCTGCTTGCGCTGCACGCCGAGTTGTCGGAGCAACATGACGAGCTTGAGCACGCCCGCGCCGCCGCCGAGCAGGCCACCCGGGATAAAGCGGACTTCCTAGCTAACATGAGCCACGAGATACGCTCCCCGATGAACGCTGTCGTCGGCTTCACCAGCCTGCTCCGGGCCACCGAGCTCACCACTGAACAGGTTGAGTACACGGAGGCGCTCGAGGTCGCAGGCGGACACCTGCTGGGCGTCATCGAGGGCATTCTGGACCTGTCCAGGATCGAGTCCGGGCTCCTCGAACTTGAGGACATCCCCTTTGACCTGTTCGCCTGCGTCGAGGACGCGGTCGACATGCTGGCGGCGAGCGCCAGCGAGAAGAACCTGGCCCTGGCCGCGCTGTTCGTACCGAACATGCCCGCCAGCATTGTCGGCGACTCACTTCGCCTCCGCCAGATCCTGGTCAACCTGCTGGCCAACGCGGTCAAGTTCACCACTCGCGGACATGTCCTCGTCGAGGTCACCCAGGAGGCAGCCGCCGGGAGCTCCCGCAAGCTGGCCTTCCACGTCCGCGACACCGGCAGCGGCATTCCCGCCGAACGCGTCGAGCTGCTCTTCGCCCCGTACACCCAGGCTGACGCCTCGACAGCGCGCTCCCATGGTGGTACCGGACTGGGTCTGGCGATCTGCCGTCAGCTGGCCGAGCGGATGGGCGGCAATATCACCGCCGACTCCACTGTCGGCGAAGGCTCCACCTTCACCTGCACCATCCGTGCCCAGGTGGCAGAGCTCACCCCAGCTTCTGTTGACAACGACCCAGTCCTTTCCGGCCTACAGGTTCTGGTGGTAAACACACAGGCGCTCCATGGCGAGGCCATCGGCCGCCACCTCGCTGTGTGGGGTGCCGAGCTTGTCACAGCCTCATCGATCGATGCCGCGGTCAGCCGATCCGCTGACTGGCCGCGGGCCGCGTTGGCGATCATCGACGTCAACCAGCCGGCCACTCTCGCCGCCGACATCGCACGCCTTACCTCCGCATCAGTGAACGCGGAGCTGCCAGTTATCTGCGTGGCCACCATGGCTTCCCGCGCTGCCCTCGCCCGTGCGGGAGAACTCCGCCCATCCGTCCGGATACCCGTCCGCCGAGATCATCTGCGCAAGGCCGTGCTCGCTGCTCTCAGCAAGAGCAGCCCGCCCGCGCCGAGCGCCCGCGCCGCCGCATCCGCTACTCCCAAGCTCCTGGATTCCCCTGGCGCTAACGACAGCCCCGCGGCCCTCACCATCGACATCAGACCGCGCAAGACCGATGAGACACCCACACCAGCGGACCCACCACAGTCGCGCCGGGTCCTTTTCGTGGACGACAACCCGCTGCTGACCGAACTCGTCGAACGCATCTTCGCCGGAGATCCCGGCGTGACCGTGCAGACCGCGCCGGACGGCAGGACCGCTCTCCGCCTGGCCAGTCAGCAGCAACCGGATATCGTCTTGCTCGACCTGCACCTCTCCGACATGAGCGGCGAAGCTCTCCTGCGGCAACTCAACGCCGACACCCGCACCCGTTGGATACCCGCCGTTATCGTCAGCGGCGCTACCACACCGGCGGCCATCGAACGGCTCAGCGACCTCGGCGTGGTCGCCTACCTCACCAAACCGTTCACCTCATCGCAGCTCCGGAAACTCGTCAATGCGGTCGGTCGCCCAGACCGGGAAGGCACTGTGCCGACACCCTGAGTTCCGCGCGCAGGTCCGGTTTCATCCCATCAGGATGAGCCCCCGGATCCACACATGGCAACGTGACCAAACTTCTGCCAGAAGGCCAGCTCCTGGCGGCGGCGCACGGGATCCTCGACCGCAACGACAGCGACGTCAGCCGATGATCCGGGACAGCGTAACGCCATCCCCTCCCCTAGTGACTAGGGCAGCTTGTCGGCGTAGGCCTTCAGCGCGAGCAAAGTGCGTCTACTCTCGACCCGAAATTCGTGCACCAGCAGCGGCTGGAAGAGCTTCAGCGACCACGGAATTCCGAGCGTCACGACCCGCTTCACGTGGGTCGACCCTGCTCCTGGCGTTAACGTGTAGCGCATAGTCACGTCGACGATCCCAGAGTGCAGCTTAATGGTCATCGGCTGGTGGAAGGTGAGCTTCGTTGGTCGCTCGAACTCGGTGACCGTCCCATTACGCACGCCGAACGGTCCAGGCTCGCGATAGGTCGTCCCGAGGGTCACCGGGTTCGAGGAGATCTCGCTGGTGCCGTGGAACGACGAGGACTTCGTTAGCCAGCGATCCTGGCCACGAAAGTCGATGATCACATCGAAAATCTTCTCGGCTGAGCAATGGATGTCAGCCTCGGACAGGACTTCAGTCGTCACTCGTTTGCTCCCCCTGCTGGACTGTCCGGGCTGGCCTCGCGCGTATTCACATCATGTCCCGGGGTGACGCGCTCGCAAAAACCCGGCGAGGGCAGTACGTACTGAAGCACATGCCGCCGTCGGCTCAGGCCCTGCGGCTGGCAGGCGATGCCCTGATGGGGTTCGGAGCTTACCGTCGCAGCTTCGCTCTCGTTGTCGCTGGTGCGGTCGTCATCGCGGCTGGCTGGTCGCAGGCCGCGTGGCCGCGGACGTCCAGCCGACCGTGACGACGGCGCCCGTGCTCTTGGCGTCCTGAACGTGACATGACCGGCCTATATAGTACGAATCATGCTCGGTCCGCTGCGCAAGAGCGCCAAGATGGGCGGGTTTCTCGGAGCGCCCGGCACCGCAATGGGCACGGCGCAGCGTGCCCAGGAGGATGAGGTGCGCGAAGAAGCGTGGCGGCACATCCTCGAACTCGGGGAGTTGCTCGGGCGCTCAGCTATTCAGCCGGTCGGCGATACCGCCGTGCTACTGCAACGAGCGCTCGACGCCTATGAGGCGGCGGAAAGAGTATTCGATGGAGCGCGAGACATCGCAGACCTCGCGGGCGTGCTGGTGCTTGTTCGCCAGGGCCGAGACGCCTTCGGTGCAGCCACGGCGACCGCCAAGGGCAAGCAACCGCCGACTACCGTACCGCTGTGTTTCTTCAACCCACTGCACGGCATATCCGCCCGGCACGTCGCCTGGCGGCCATTGGGCCAATGGCGCGCCATTAAGGTGCGGAGCTGCGACGAATGTGCGAAGCGAGTCAAGCGACGCAGCCGGCCAGATGCCCTGTTCTGTCGCGAGCACGGCCACGACGTCCCCTACTACGAGGTCGATCCGAAGCACAGTGTCTGGGCGGCCACGGGATACGGCCAGTTCAGTGACGACCTGATCGAGCGCGCGCTGGTGGCGCATGGACATCAACGGTAAGCGGTTGTCACCCTGCGGGCGCGCGGCGAGCTCGGTGAAGAAGGCATCAGCTGCTCGGTGGCAACGGGCCAGGCACTGGCGGTGGCGGGCCTGCACCCCGCCACCGGCGGCGATGGGTCGCTGGCCTGTTCCGGGGACATGCTCTTGCAGGCGCTGGTCGCGTGCGCGGGTGTCACGCTGCGGGCCGTGGCTACGTCGTTGCAGATACCGGTCACCGCCGGAACCGTGTACGCCGAGGGGGAGCTGGACTTCCGGGGGACGCTGGCGGTGACCAAGGACGCGCCGGTCGGGTTCACGTCCATCCGCCTGGGCTTCGAACTCGACACCGATGCCAGCGACGAGCAGATCGCGACTCTGGTCAGCCTGACTGAGCGCTACTGCGTGGTCTACCAGACCCTCGCGCACCCAGCGAAAGTGAGCGCATCAGTCATCCCGAAGGCGACCTGAACGGCACAACGCACCCGGTTGGCGGCGCGAGCGCTGCGGTCAGCTGCCCAGAGCGCGGCCGCCGTCGACGACGATGCGCTGGCCCGTAATGAAGCCGGCTCCCTCCGAGGCGAGGAAGCTCACCGCGTGGGCGATGTCCTCGGGGGTCCCCATGCGGCCGGCCGGCACGGACGCGAGGTAGGCATTCGTGATCTGCGGTGCGACGTTTGCGTGCCGTTCGACGGGGATGAAGCCCGGCGCGACCGTGTTGACGGTGATGCCGAAGGGGGCGAGCTCGCGGGCCCAGCTGCGGGCGAGGCCGATCTGGGCGCTCTTGGCCGTGGCATAGGCGGAGCTGCCCGGGGGTGGCCGGTCGGCGACCTCGGAGCCGATCTGGATGATCCGCCCGTATCGCCTGGCCCGCATCCCGGGCAGCACCGCACGCCCCAGCAGCATCGGGCTCTTGACGAAGAATTCGAGCTGGGCGAGGTGGTCCTCCCACGCCACGTCGGCCAGCTCGGCTTCCGGCTGAGGGCCGGTCGCGTTCAGCACCAGCACGTCAACAGGACCGAGGCGGGCGGCGACCCCAGCGACGAGTCCGGCGACCTGCCGCTCGTCGGTGACGTCGGCAGCGAAGAGGTCAGCCGTCCCGCCATCGTCACGGATGGCGCGGGCGACCTCGAGTTCCTGTCCATCCCGGCCCCGGCCATTGACGGCAACGGCGAGGCCATCGCGGGCCAGGCGCCACGCGATGGCCTGGCCCAGCCCTCGCGAGCTGCCCGTCACCAACGCGACGCGCTTGGGAGCCAGATGCATGCGCCCGATCGTCAGCTCAGCTCAGGGTCGTCATCGGGCGGCGACTCCACCGCCACCTCGAAGCCGAGCAGGCTGGTGTAGAACTGGCGGCTCCGCTCCACGTCGGTCACCGTGAGCCGCAGGTGATGAATGTCACCGGTCGGAATCTGTCCGGGCACTGCCACTCTCCCTCCCGCGCAAAGCGAAGCAGCGGGCTCCGCGCCATCAGGCCCCCGGACGACCAGCATCCTCCTGCGCAGTGCCCGGCGCCACTGCCGGATCAGGAATGTGCGGAGTCCCTCTGGCCGCTCGGCATCAGGCTGATCAACTCCGCCGAATAGGCAACGTTCGGCGCTGTCGCACCATCAGCGTCCGGCCGGCTGGACGACCGGGTGAAACGGCGGGTGGCGGTAACGGCCTCGCTTCGGCCTGGGCTGACCAGCTGTCGGCGTAGCGCCGGCTGAACCGGCGCAAGATCTCGGGCGGGTGGGTGACGCTGCTGCGGCGGGCCAGCGCCATGAGGTCCCCGGCCTGCCCGGCTTCGAAGTAACCAGCGTGCTTGTAAACGTCGATCCGGGTGCACAGACCGGCCGCGTCCAGCTCGGGATGGAACTGCGTGGCATAGACGCGGGAGCCGATCCTGAACGCTTGCACCGGGCAGGCCGGGGAGCTGGCCAGCAGGACGGCGTGATGCGGCAGCCGGCTGAGCGCCTCTTTATGGCCGACGAACGCGTCGAAGGTGGCGGGCAGCCCGCGCAGCAGCGGGTCTCGCCGGCCCTCACCAGTGAGGGTGACCGGGACGGTGCCAATGGGTTCGGCGTACCGCCGGTCGACCACCGCCCCCTGGTGCTGGCCGAGCGCCCCGATGCCGTAGCAGGCGCCGAGAAACGGGAAGTCCGCGCTGATCACCTGGTCGAGCAGGCCACGCAGGTCGGCCTCGACGCGCCGCTGGACCGGCGATTTCGAGTCCTCCGGGTCGCTGGCGTTGAACAGGCCGCCGCCAAGGAGGATCCCCGACCATTCCTGCAGATCGACATTCCCCAGCGGCCGCCGCTCCAGCCGGACCCGGCGCAGGTCTTTTTCGTCCAGCCCGGTGTAGGCCAGAAACGATTCGTACTCGTTGTCCGCGGCAGCGTCCTCGGCGCGGATGGCCAGCAGCAGGAACGGTTTCACGGGGTTACCCTATGGGCTCCGGCCGCCGGCACCGTCAGCACTCCGGGCGTCCCGGGGGGTCGCCCGGGTTGCTGGCGTCTAGGACGGCGGCTCGGCGAACAACTCGAGTTGAATGTTGTCCGGGTCGCGGAAGACGAGCACCGCGGCGCCCGGTACGGAGTTCGCCGCTGCGATCGGGGAATGCACGACTGCGGCGTCGGCCAGCCGCGCCGCCCAGGCGTCGAGTTCCTCGCGGCCGGCGACAGCGAACGCCAGGTGGTCCAGGCCAGCGCGCGTCTCGTCGAACGCGTCCTGGCTGCCGTGCCGGTGCTGGGTGAGCCCCAGGCGAGCCTGCAGTCCGTCGTGCCGGAGAAAACCTTGCGGCGTGCCCCACCGGGCGCCATGAACTCGCCTGCGCGCCGGAAGCCGAGCACTTCCTCGTACCAGGCCGCGCTCGCGTCAACGTCACGAACCGTCAGCCCAAAGTGGTGGATGCCTGTGATCATGCCCTGCTCACCGTGTCCTCGCCCAGGGCGGTCAGCCGCAGGCGGGTCTTGCGCTACACCAGGCGTCTGGACCCACGGGCCCGCTTACCTCTACCGCTCGATCATCTCATCCAGATGCCGCAGGACACCTCCGGCGCGCGCCGCGTTGGCCTGCTGTACCGCAGCGGTGGGCCGCGGTTATGGTAACGGCTGTGGAGCATGATGCGGCCGTGGCGCCGCGGCTGGTGGCCGCGCTGGCGTGGTGGTGGCAGGTCCGTGGCCGGCTGGCGGGGCAGGTGCCGCTGCTGCCTGAGGCCGTCGACCGCGCCGCCGCGGGCAGCGACGCGTGGTGCACCGGGCACACCTGGCTTGGTCAGGCGTCGCTGGATTCGGCCGATCCGGCCGGGGCGCTGCGCCACTTCACCGCGGTCCGCGACGCCATCGGGGACCGGGACCGGGACCGGGGGCCGTTCTCGCTGCTGGCCAGGTGCCTGAGCGGCCGGTCGGCGACGTTGCTGACCATGGGCCGGATCGCCGAGGCGGCCGACGATGCCCGCCGTTCCTTGGCCCTGGCCCGGGAGGGTGATTACCCGGTCGCCGAGGCACTGGCCCTGGCGGTCCTCGGCCTGGTCGCCTGTGTCGCCGGTGACCGCGTCGGCGCCGTACAGCTGGCCCGGCAGGCGGAGCAGATCACGGCCGGCAGGCACGGCCCGACGGCCCGGGTGTACGGCCACATCCTGGCGACCGTGCTGATCGACGCCGACGACCTGGCCGCTGCCGAGCGGGTTTGCGCGGCGGGGCTGGCCGGGGCCCGGGACGCGGGCGACCTGTGGAGTCTGGGGAACCTGCTGGAGAAGATGGTGGTTCTCGACCTGAACTCGGGCCGTTACGAGGACGCCGCCGCGCACCTGCGGGAAGGACTCCAGACCGCCTTGCGGACCGGCGTACGGGCCAGGCTGCTCGACGACCTGGACTGCTGTGGGTACCTGTGCGCCATGACCGGGCGCTGCGCCGAGGCCGTCACGGTGTGGGCCGCGGTGGTCGTGCTCCAGGGCACGAGGGGGTTGCAACTGCTCCAGTTAGAGCGTGTATTAGCTAGCGTACGTACGTTCGAGACGGTAAAACTGAATGTGTGAATCTGACCGAGTGGGCGCATGCGCAGGGTATCCATGTGCAGACCGCCTACCGCTGGTACCGGGAGGGAACGCTGCCGGTCCCGGTGCAGAAGGTCGGACGCCTCATCCTGGTGTCTCCGGAAACCGCCACCGAAGCGGCCCGGAAGACCGAAGGCGCTGGCCTGTACGCGCGAGTGTCCTCGCACGACCAGAAGCCGGGCCTGGAGGGGCAGGTAGCACGGCTGTCCACCTGGGCGGCGGAAGCCGGACTGCCGGTGGTGCGGGTGGAGGCCGAGGTCGGGTCTGGGATGAACGGGTCACGGGCGAAGGTGCGCAGGCTGCTGTCGGACCCGGCGGTGACCGTCGTGGTGGTCGAGCACCGAGACCGGCTCGGGCGGATGAACACCGAGCTGGCAGAGGCTGCCTTGTCCGCGCACAATCGCCGCCTAGTGGTACTCGACGACTCCGAAGTGACCGACGACCTGGTGCGCGACATGGTGGAGGTGCTGACCTCGTTCTGCGCCAGGCTCTACGGACGCCGGTCGGCGCGGAACCGGGCGTTGAAGGCTCTCGGCTGCGCCCAGCAGGACATCGGACCCAAGGCCGTGAAGCTGCAGACCTCCGGCGGCGCCGTGTGAGCGCGTTGCGGGAGATCGCCGGGCCGTTCGTGGTCGCGCCGCCGGCAGGCGCACGAGTACGGACCCGGCTGCGGGTGCCCGGCATCGACGCTGCCGCGCTGCGCGAGGTGGGCGAGTACCTGGGTTCGCTGGCGTCGGCCGACCTGGCAGCCCGGTGCGCGGAAGGCAGCCTCGATGCGAAGCAGCGGGCGCGGTCGCGGCAGGTGCGTAAGCAGGAGCTGACCGCGAAGTCGTCCTCCCGCTGGGCCGGGGCGCTAACCCGCACGAGCGAGGACGCCTACCAGCTGGCCCACCGCAACCTGCTGGCCGAACGCCGCTCCCTGCTGGCCCGCGTCAAGCGGATCGAGACCCGGCTGGCGGTGATGGCGGGGAAGCGGGCCGGGCGGGTGCGCGGGTACCCAACGACCGCCGAACGGCACGCCAAGACCATCCGCATCCAGACGTTCCGCACCAGGCTGGCCGAAGTCGAACAGCAGCTGGGCACCGGGCGGGTGAGCGTGTGCCGGGGCGGGAAAGCCTTGCTGCACAAGCGGAACCACCTCGCAGATGCCGGTCTCACCGAAACCCGGTGGCGCGAACGATGGGCCGCGGCCCGGCTGTTCATCACCGCCGACGGGGAGAAGGACAAGACCTGGGGCAACGAGACGATCCGCTGGAACCCGGACCAGAAATGGCTGGAGATCAGGCTCCCAGCCCCGCTGGCGGGTCTCGCCAACCGGCCCAGCGGGCGTTACCGGCTGTCCTGCCCGGTCGAGTTCACCTACCGGGGCGGCGATGTTGCCGCGCAGGCCGCGACCGGGGCCGTCCGCTATGACATCTGCCTCGACCCCGCACGGGGGCGCTGGTACCTCGACGCATCGTGGAAGACGCCAGCGATCGAGCCCATCACGCTCGCGCAGGCCCGGCAGGGCACCGTCGTCGCGGTGGACGTGAACGCCGGGCACCTCGCAGTGGCGGTACTGGACCCGGATGGCAACCAGGCCGGTGCCCCGTACACTATCGGCCTGCCACTGGCGGGCATGCCGTCGAGCACCAGGGACGGGCGGCTGCGGGCCGCGATCACCAGCATCCTCACCACCGCCCGCGAGCACCGGGCCAGCGCCGTCGTGATCGAGAACCTCGACTTCGGCGACGCCCGCCACCAGGGACGCGAACGCACCGGCAACCGGCCCTCACGGGGACGCCGGGGCCGGGCGTTCCGGCACCAGGCCGCCGGCATCCCAACCGCCCGGTTCCGTGACCGGCTCACCCCCATGGCCTGCAACACTGGCATGGCCGTCATCGCGGTCGACCCGGCCTACACCTCCCGCTGGGGAGCGCAGCACTGGCTCGCCCCCATGCAACAGCACCACCCCAAACTCACCGGCCACCACGCGGCAGCGTTCGTGATCGGGAGACGCGGACTCGGCCTCCGGGCTCGCCGGCGTGCGTCAGGGAACCTACCCGCACCAGAGGATGCGGCTGCGCCCGAAAGGGCTAAGTCAACCCAGGCACGCTCCGAGACCCACCCGAAGACCGGAACCGAAACCAGGGGACCCGCCACCCGGACGGACCCACGGCAGCCACCAGGCATAAGACCGGAAGGCCCCGACGGACCACGGCAGGCGACCGCGGGCGCTCGGACCGGGCCAGGCGCGGGCGGCCGAGGAACGCGGCCAGGCGATGGGCCTGGCCGCCGCGGCCGAGTACGCCCTCATGCTCACCGGCGCAGGCCCGCAACCGGCGACCGCGGACGGGCCGGCGGCAGGCGGGGCGGCGGTGGCCGCGGCAGCGGGCGTGGGCAAGCTGAGCCCCCGGGAACGGGAGCTGGTCACCCTGGTCGCCCGGGGCACACCGACGCGCAGATCGCCGGCCAGCTGTACATCAGCGTGCGCACGGTCAGCTCGCACCTGGACCGCATCCGGGACAAGACCGGATGCCCGAGCAGATAGGACAAGGCAATGTCAGCACTACTTACCCACGAGGGAACTCAGGCCAGGACGACAGAGACGGTCGCCCCGGCCGGCCGCGGGCGACTCCGGAGAGTGTGCCACCGGATCCGCCTGACCGTCCAGGAGATGAACTACGCATCCCGGCGGGTCATCGAGCTGCAGGCACCCTGGAGCGTTGACCCGCAATGGCACCGCAGGTAAGGATCATGGCTGTGGACTCGTTCACGGGCAAGCTCGCGGTGGTGACCGGCGGTGGCTCGGGCATCGGCCGCGAGCTTGCCCGCCAGCTGGCGGCGCAGGGATGCTCGGTCGCGGCCTGCGACCTGAACCCGGACACCGTCGCGGTGACTGCGGCCACGGCGTGGGCGGCCGCCCCGCCCGGCGTCAAGGTCACCGGCCATGCCTGCGACGTCTCCGACGAGCCGCAGGTCCAGCGGTTCCGCGACGAGCTGCTCGAGCAGCACGCCAGCGATCACGTCGACCTGGTCTTCAGCAACGCGGGCATCGGCGGCGGCGAAAGCTTCATCACCGGCCGCCGGGAGGTGTGGGAGCGCACGTTCGCCATCGACTGGTGGGGGGTCTATTACTGCGCCCGCACGTTCCTGCCGCTGCTCATCGCCAGCGGCGGCGGCGTCCTGGTCAACACCAGCAGCGTGAACGGCTTCTGGGCGTCGCTGGGCCCGGGCGTGCCGCAGACCGCCTACAGCACGGCCAAGTTCGCGGTGAGGGGCTTCTCCGAGGCGCTGATCGAGGACCTGCGCGTCCACGCGCCCCATGTCCGGGTCGCCGTCGTGATGCCGGGGCACGTGGGCACCGACATCGTCGCGAACAGCTTCCGCGCCCGCGGCCTGCCGGAGGCCGAGCAGATGAGCGATGCCCAGGTGGAGGAGCTGATCCCCCGCGACGTGCAGGCCGGGCTGATCCGGGCCGGCCTGCTGGGCGAGGGTGCGTCAGCCGATGAGCTGCGCCAGATGCTCGTGCGGGCGAACGCCGGCTTCCGGGACAAGGCGCCGGTCAGCGCGGCCGAGGCGGCGACCATCATCCTCGATGGGTGCGATCCGGAGCCTGGCGGATCCTCATCGGTGAGGACGCCAAGATGATCGACGCGGCGGTGCGCGCGAAGCCCGAGGCCGCCTACGACTACGCCGAGCTGTTCAGCGCGCTGGCAGAAGAGCCGACGGCAGGAACACCCTGAGCGGTAGCAGCCAGCGGCTGCCGGCGCGGGGACGGCACCCGCGCGGGTTGAACCCGACATAGAACGGCTCGTCGAAGTAGGGCTGAACGCCCAGCGCTGCTGCCCACCACGCTTTGCTCGCGGTCAGGTCGGGGGCGGGATACACGACGGTGCGAAGCCCGAGGAACACGGCGGTCCTTTCTTCGATGACGCTGATGGCGTCCAGTCAAACCGCACACCTGCAGCGGCGTATTGAACGAAACGGACACCGGCTCAGTCCGCAGGCATGACCCGCAGGGCTGTGGGACCAGTACGCAACGACTGGAACCCCGGACGGCACGGCCGCGTCGAAGTGGCACGGATGAACGCGGATAAGGAGCAAACGATGCTGCACGATATTCGGCGGCTGGGCGTACCGGCGACGGCCGGCGCGGTAATGGCCGTGGTTCTCGCGGCGTGCGGCAGCGGCCCGGCCGCGCAGCCGACCACGCCTGCCAGCCCTTCCACAGCGGCCGCTGCAGCGGCCGCCGCAGCGGGATCAGCGCGGCCTTATCAGCTGTACACCCACTGTGGCATCGACGAGGCGCGCATCGGTAACCGCTACTTCGAGGCTGTGCACCCGCTCAGCGACGGGCAGGGTAACCCGCCACCCGGCTGGGGAAACCCGTACCAGCCAGGCACGATGACGCTGCTGTCGACAGCCGAGGCGGTGTTCCGCGACCACGCCGGCCACCAGGTTCAGTTCCGGCTGCGTCCCGGCGCCACAGGGTTCAAGCACCTGTGCTCCTGAGCTGGCGGTCAGCGGTAATCGGATGGGACCGCCGTTACTGTGGGCTGCCCGCGCCCGCCTCATCCGGAGCTCATCGCGCTGATTCCCCGTGACATCCGCAGGGGGTCCGGGCGACCAGGCTCATGCGCCGGCGCCACCCGGATGCCACTCGGCGCGCGAGGCGTCCGTTTAGCCCCTTCTTGCCCGAGCGGACGCCTCGTGCGACGATCCCTATAGGTTGCCGCCTCGGCGGAGGCCGCATGGGTGAACCGCACGACCGTGCCGTTCGTGAACCAGGATGACCTCGCCGCACCAGGGGGGAGCCACCCGTTGGACTGGTCGACAGCCCGGTGACCGCCGCCCCTGCCCAGGATGCCAGCCTGCGAGGCGACCCGGTGGCGCGTAGCGTGTTCACTGGTCTTCCTGCTCGCTACGACCGGCTCGCCTACCTCCTGTCGTTCGGTCAGGATCGCCGCTGGCGTCGCGCGGTGGTCGATCACACGGCGGCCGCTGGCCCGCACCGGGTGCTCGATGTCGCGACCGGCCCGGCGGGCATCGCCCTGGCGGTGGCCGGCAAAACCGGTGCCGACGTGGTCGGGATCGACCTCAACGAGCCGATGCTGCGGGCCGGGGTGGCCAACGCCCGGCGGCCAGGGCGCCGTGGCCGGGTCCGGCTGGCCGTCGCCCGCGCGGATGACCTGCCGTTCGCGGACGGCACCTTCGACGCGGTGACCTTCTCCTACCTGCTCCGTTATGTCGACGACCCGGCCGCGACCGTCGAGGAGATGGCCCGCTGCCTGCGCCCCGGAGGCACCCTCGCCAGCCTTGAGTTTCATGTGCCGCCGCAGCCGGGCTGGCGGGCGTCGTGGTGGCTCTACACCCGGCTGGCACTGCCGCTGCTCGGCGGGATCACCGGCGGCGGGGCCTGGTACCGGGTGGGGCGGTTCCTGGGTCCCAGCATCTCGGTGCACTACCGGCAGCACCCGCTCGATGAGCACATCGCGGCCTGGCAGGCCGCGGGGCTGACCGACGTCGGGGTCAGGCTGATGAGCCTGGGCGGTGGGCTGGTCATGTGGGGCACCAAAGGCCCCCGGTCGGCAGGGCCCGGGTCGTGAGCGCCCGGATCGAGAGGTCAGCGTTCTACGCGCTGGGTCGTGGCACGGGGGGATTCCGGGACTGGCTGACGCTGCTGCATCCGCCCTACACGCTCTGGCACCTGTCGTACGTCGCGATCGGTGCCGCGGTCATGCCACACCTGGTGCTCTGGCGCCTGGGCGGCGCGTTGCTCGCGTTCTTCCTGGCGGTGGGCATCGGCGCGCACGCCCTTGATGAGCTGCACGGGCGCCCGCTTGGCACGGGGATCGGCAGCGGCGTCCTCACGGTCACCGCCGTGCTCAGCATCGGGGCCGCGATGGCGCTGGGCGTGCTGGACGGCGGGCTGCGCCTGCTGCCGTTCGTGGTCGTCGGTGCGGCCCTGGTGTTCGGTTACAACCTGGAACTGTTCGGCGGCGTGCTGCACAGCGACCTGTGGTTCGGCGTGGCCTGGGGTGCGTTCCCCGCCCTTGTCGGCGCCTACGCCCAGCACTGGACCCTCTCCGCGGCCGCCGGGATCGCCGCCGTAGCGGCCTTCTTCCTGTCGATGGGCCAGCGAGCGCTCAGCACGCCGGCCAGGGCGCTGCGCCGCCGCGTCGGCTCGGTGTCCGCGCAGGTCACCTGGCGCGATGGCCGCCAGCAGGAACTGGGCCGGGCCGATCTGCTCACGCCGCTCGAACGTGGTCTGCGTTACTTCGCCTGGGCGACCCCCACGCTGGCGGTCGCGCTCGTGCTGGCCCGATGAACCCAACCCTGATGAACCCAACACCATGAACGGAGCGCGCTGGGACGCGGTCGTGGTGGGCGCCGGCCCGGGCGGCAGCATCGCCGCGCTCGTGCTCGCCCGCGCTGGCGCTCGCGTCGCACTGGTCGACAAGGCGGCCTTCCCCCGCGACAAGGCCTGCGGTGACCTGGTCGGCCCCCGCGGCGTGCGGGTCCTCGAAGAGCTCGGTGTCAGCGTGCCCGACGCTGGCCATGGCGCTGACCTGCTCGTGGTGGGCCCGTCCGGGCACCGCTCCCGGCTGCCGGCGTTTCCTGGGCGCGGCTATGCGGGCCACGGGATCGTCATGCCGCGGCTCGCCTTCGATGACGCGCTGCGCAGCGCCGCGATCGCGGCGGGCGCGCAGCCAGTCAGGGCACGGATCAGTGCGGTCGAACAGGACCCGGGCGGCCCGGTGCGGGCGCTCGTCGCCGGCGACGGGCGCCGTTTCGCCGGTGATGTGGTCATCGGCGCCGACGGCGCGCTGAGCCCAGTCGCGCGCCTGGCCGGAATGCTCGACTCCACCGCGGCGCTCTGGGGCTTCGCGATCCGCGCCTACGTGCCGGCCGAGGTCCCGCTGCCGCTGCTCGTCCTGCTCGACGCCGAGCGGCGGCGGATTTTCCCCGGGTACGGCTGGCTCTTCCCCGGCGCCGACGGGGAGGCGAACGTGGGCATCGGCGTGGGCCTGGGCAATCAACGGCAGCAGGCGCAACTCCGGGAGGAACTGGGCCGCTTCTGCTCGCTGCTCCGCGCCGCCGGCGACCTCGGGCAGGACGCGCAGCCGGGACCTGTCATCGGCGGCTGGCTCCGCATGGGCGGCACCGGCACCCCGCCTGCCGCGGGCAATGTGCTGCTCGTCGGCGACGCGGCCGGGCTGGTGAACCCGTTGCAGGGGGAGGGGATCGGGCCGGCCATGGTGAGCGCGCGGCTTGCTGCCCAGGCCGTCCTGGCCGATCCGGCCCGGGCGGGCCGGTTGTATGCCGAAGCGGTCAGCGAGGCCTTCGGCCGGTACATGCCTGGCGCTGCGGCGCTGCAGACGGCCATGCTGCGCCGGCCCCGCGCCGCGTCGGCCAGCGTCCGGCTGCTCACCGCCCCCGCGGTGCGCCGCCTCGTAGCAGGCACCTGGTCGCTGTACTGGAACGGCCTGGTAGACGGGGCCCGCCCGCGCCCCTCCGCCTGGGCCGCGAGTCTCGTCCAGCGCGCCATGGGCCAGCTGGCCGCCCGGACGCCCTAGCACAGAGGTCGGATGCCCGCAGGCAACCGATGGACACCGGCCGCCGGTGACGCCGGTGCGTTGAGGCGTCCATGCGGTGCCCGCAGGCAACGGATGGACACCGGCCGCCGGTGACGCCGGTGCGTTGAGGCGTCCATGCGGTGCCCGCAGGCGTAACCGTTGCGAACGGGAACCCAATGCCAAGGGCGCCTCGGGCGCGACATCGGAAGCCCAACGAACCTGTGCCAGCCAGCGGGCACCGGGTGGACGCCTTGAACTACTGGGACAGGGCGTTGTTCGGCTGTGATGACACCAGCGGCGTCGCTGCGGCCGCGGCGGGCAGCGTGGCCGGGTTCACGAAGGAACTGCCGGACGGGCCGGTCTGCACGGCCTCATGCAGCGCACTGCCCGACACCAGCTGGCTCCAGGTGAGGAACCACACCGTCCACCCGTCGTCCCACTTCCCCGCGGCCGGGCTTCCCTTGACCGTGACCGGGTCGCCGGGGACGGCCATGTCGTAGTAGAGCTGGGCGTGGTAGGGGGAAACGTTCACGCATCCATGGCTGACGTTCGTGTACCCCTGCTGGCCCACCGACCAGTACGCGTTGTGGATGTAGTTCCCGCTGTAGGTGAACCGCACCGCGTCGGCCACCAGGACGTTATAGCCGTTCCCCTTCATCCTGGTCGGGTTCCCCTTCTCGATGGTCACGTACGTGCCGTTGGCCGTGTCCTTGCCTGGCATCCCGGTGCTGATCGGCCAGTTACCGTAGAGCTTCCCGTTGAGGTAGACCTGCATGTAATGCGTTCTCGTGCTCGCGATCGCGATCAACGAGGGGCCGATAGAAAACGACTGGGTCAGGTCGGCCGTGCCGTACACGCCCGCCGAGGTCTCCACCCCATTCAGGTGCCCGACGAAACTCACCTGAGTGCCGGCGGGCCAGTACGTCTGGGGCCGGAAGTACAGCGTCTGGTCGCCGTCCCAGTACCAGGCGCCCACGACTGGCTTGGACGTCGTCAGCTGGAGGGCGCTCTCCACGGCCACCTTGTTGGTGACGGGCGAGGCGAACTGGAGGATGATCGGCATCCCGACGCCGTACGTCTGGTTAAGGCCCTCGAAGATCGAGGGGTTGTCCGACTGGGCCGCGGCGAGCGTGCTGAACGAACTGGTCATGGTGGCCTTGGCCCCGGCCGAGTTCAGCCCGGTCGCGGTGACGGTGTAGCTCTGTGACGGGTGCAGGGCCCATGTGCTGTGCCACACCGTGCCCGCCGCGTTGAGAGAACCGGCGACCGAACTGCCACCTGTGGTCACGGTGACGCTCTGGATCTTGCCAGTCTTGGCGGTGACCGTGACCCCGCCGCTCGGGTTGACGTTCTTGCCGCCATTACCCGGCGTGATCGACAAGTCGGCGGTTGGCGTGGCGGGCGATGCCTTCACTTGGGGCGCGGCCTGGCCGGAGCCGGAGCTCGGGCCAGAGCCAGAGCCAGAGCACGCGGCGATGAGCATGCACCCCGCGCCCGCGATCGCCGTGATCGCCAGCCGGCCTCGCCCGCCCCGCCGGCCGGGCCGAACCGCGAGCCGGTCCCGGTGGGCGGAAAGTCCGTAACGTCGGCAGTCACTGTCCCGCACTGTCGTCCTCCCACTGCTGATCCGTCGATTCACAGGGCCGCTCCCGGAGCAGGCGCGTTCCCGCCACGAGGTTCATCTGTCCGCTCAGGAAGAGGGGGCCGCGGCCCCGTCTTAACCGGGGTTCCCGGTGCGGACTCACTGCCAGGCGAAGCTCCCATTATGGAGACGGATCGGGCACGCCGGTGGTTGCCTTCCAACTCTATCTCTACCCGGCGATCGTGACGGACGATCCAAAGCAGGGCAAAAACGGCGGCCAGGAGGGCAATCCCGGTGGCCGTCCACGGGACGTAGTCGCCCATCCGGTCATACGGGGTGCGTGCGGCGGGCGGGGGGAGTTCGAGCCGCACCACCCGCACCCCGTGGCCGTTCGACGTCATCAAGGTCGCCATCCTGCCCCGGGAGTCGTAGGCCACCGTGTCCCCGGTCAGGGCCGCCTGCACCACGGGTCGCCCGGTCTCGGCCGCGCGCAACGCGCCAAGCGACGCATGCTGGGCCGGCTGCCAGCTCCGCTGGAACGTGGAATCGGAGGTCTGGTAGACGATCAGCTGGGCGCCGAGGTCCGCGTCGACCCGGGACATGTCGGGGAACGCCGACTCGAAGCAGATCAGCACGCCGAGCGCGAGTGGCCGGCCGACCCGGTCCTCGGCATGGATGAGGTGGGCGCCGGTTCCCGGCACCCGGTTGGCGGCCGCGGCCTTGCTGATTGTGGATATCCAGCCGAGCCCCCCCCGGAATGGGATGTACTCGCCGAACGGGACCAGCCGGCTCTTCACGTATGAGCCGTCGATCCCGCCCGGTCCCACTAGCAGCGCGACCTTCGAAATCGCGCCGTTCCCGCGCGGGGCGTCCTGGTTGAGCAGGATCTGCGCGCCGTCTCCCGCCGACAGCGACTCGATCTGGCTCAGCAGCCGATGATCACGCTGGAGGTTGCGGCCGATGCTGCTCTCGCCCCATACGATCAAGTCGGGATGTTCGGCGCCCAGCCCGGCCGACAGCCGCTGGCTGGCGCCATCCAGGGCGCCGCTACCCGGCTGAACCAGCGCCAGCAGGACCGAGCGCGCCGGCGGCACCGCTGTGGTCAGCGCGAACGCGGCCGGCCCGGCGGCCACCGCCGCCGCGGTCGTGGCCGCGCCTAGCGCGCGGATCACGGTCCGGCCCGCGACCAGCGCCACCAGGATGCCCGTGTTGGCGGCCACCAGGGCGAAGCTGACCAGCCACACCCCGCCCACCGCCGCGAGGCCGAGGACGGCCGGGTGCTGCCACTGACTCGTCCCCAGCACCGCCCATGGCCCGGCGAACCCCTGCCAGGACCGGGCCCACTCGGTGAGCAGCCAGTAGCTCGGCACGACGACCACGGCGGCGAGCGCACGGGGCACGCTGACCGGCGGGCGCAGCAACGCCCAGGCGGCCACCCCGAACCCGGTCCAGAGCACGCCGAACACGACAGCGACGAGCAGCAGTGCCGGGCCGAGGTTCGGCACCAGCCAGTAGAGCGCCGCCATCAGGAACCCGGCGCCGAACCACCAGCCGCGCACCGCCGCCTCGCGCGGCGAGGGCGAGCGGTGGATCAGGAGCAGCCCGGGCACCAGCCCGCACCAGCCGAGAAATTCCAGGTTGAGACCGGGGAAGGCAAGGACGGGCAGCCCGCCCGCGAGGAGAACCGCATACCGGCCGGGCTTGCCCAAACCGCGCCACACCGCCACATAGCCAATTGTGCGCCGGCGCCGCCGCGGCTAGGCCGCGCGGCCAGGCCTCACCGGGTCGTGGCCAAGGAGGCCTCACCGGGTCGTGGCCAAGGAGGCCTCACCGGGTCGTGGCCAAGGAGGCCTCACCGGGTCGTGGCCGAGGAGGCCCCACCGGGCCGCGGCCAGGGCCCGCCGGGCGTCAGCCGGCCGGGTCCGGCGTTCTCACCGTGGCGGCTTGGCGCGCCGCGCCTGACCGAACGCCCGAGCCGCGGCCCACGCGAGCGCGGCGAGGGTGAGCGCGGTGATCGCGGTCTCTGGCCAGGACCCGGCCCGGTCGGCGAGCGTGAGCTGGCTCCGCAGCGGCACTCGTGCCTCCAGCACCGCGCGCCGCCAGATGCCACTGCGGGTCATCACCGTGCCGTCCGGAGCGATGATGGCGCTCTCCCCGGTGGTGGACACGTACACCACCGCGCGATCGGACTCGACCGCGCGGATCCGCGCCATGGCCAGTTGCTGGGCGGACTCGCCGGTCTGGCCGTCCAGCTCGAAATCCGCGTCGTTGGACTGCACGGCCAGCAGGTTCGCGCCCGCGCGCACTTCGGAGGAGACCAGGTTGTCGAAGCCAACCTCGTAGCAGATCACGTCGCCGAGCCTGATCTTCCCGACATGGAACACGACTGCCTTGTGGCCGGGCGTGAAGTTGACCGGCTGCAACGAGGGCAATGAGGTGAACTTGTCCAGCAGGCTCCGGAACGGGATGTACTCCCCGAACGGCACGAGCTGACGCTTGGCGTACACTCCGGCCGGGCCACCGCGGGGCAGCCAGAGCTGGCCGGCGTTGCGCAGCGGGTTCTGGAGCACGGAGCCGACCAGCACCGGCTTGCCGATCGCGCTCACGGCCTGGGCGATGGTGGCGTAGACAGGCGGGTTGAGCAGCGGGTCCAGGTCGGTCGAGTTCTCCGGCCAGATCACCAGGTCAGGCGCGGGCCGGGCACCTGCCCGGACCTGGGCGGCCAGCGCCTCGGTGGCGGCAGCATGGTTGGCAGTCACTTTGGTCGCCCGCAACTGGTTGGCCAGCGTCCGCGCGCGGGGCACATCACCCTGAACGGCGGCGATGGTCGCCTGGGGGGCGGCGGCCGGCCGGTCCACGGGGAGCACCACGCCGGCCACCGCGAGCCCCGCGGTCCCGGCGGCCGCGAGCAGCGGGAGAGCCCGGCGGCGCGCCAGGCCGGGAACTCGGCTACCGTCTGGCCCGGCCGGCTGCCCGCCATCGCCCGCAGGCTCACCCCGCGCCGGCTCACTCCGCGCCGGCTCACTCCGCGCCGGCTCACCCCGCGCCGGCTCACTCCGCGCCGGCTCACCCCGCGCCGGCTCACCCCGCGCGGGCCCGATCAGCAGCCATGCCAGTGCAGCCCCGGCCAGCGCGATGAGGAAGGTCAGCAGCGGCGCCCCGCCCACCGCGGCCCAGCCCGCCGTGGGCGCGCCGGCCTGGCTCATCGCCAGCCTGCCCCACGGGAAGGCGTAGGGCCACCTGCCGCGCAGCGCCTCGGCGGCGACCCACCAGCCCGCTACGCCCAGCGGCCAAGCCCGCAGCCGCAGCAGCACCTGCTGGCCCACGGCCAGCAGGCCGAGGATCAGGGCCTCGGTCACCGCCAGCGCGATCCATGCGTACCAGGCGACGTTGACCAGCCACGACAGCAGCGGCACGAAGAAGGCGATCCCGAAGGCCAGCCCGATGATGAACGACGCGCGCAGGCTCCTGTGCCACAACGCGACCACCAGAAGCGCCGGCCCGGCCACCGCCAGCGGCCAGATCCCGGCCGGCGGGAAGGCGGCCGCCAGCGCCAGGCCGCCTGCCACCGCCACGAGCACCGCCCAGCCCAGCCGGGCCCGCGGCACCCGCGGTGCCCGAGGTGATTGCGCGCCTGGCTCCTCGAACCCCTCGGCGTTCCCGGGGTCGGCCGCGCCGGTCAAGGCCACAGTTGCTCCCGGCAGACGTTCGGCAAAGAAGGCATGATGCGAGCGTAGCCGGGGTTTTCCCGGTCCGCGTGGTGACGGTACGGTGTCGGGCACTCGCCCCGTGTCACGAAAATCCGCTCTTCGCCACGTTCGGACATCCCTTCCGTGGTAATCTCGCCACTGCTTATCCCCAGGTCAGCCGGCCCCGCTGAGAGCCAGCCACGCGCGTGAGGTCCGCCTGTGATCAAGATTCGCTACGCCGATCTGCCCGAGGGGCTGCATGCCAGGGCAGAGGCTGAAGGCCGCGGAGCAGTCATCTACCTGGTGCGCGGGTTGTCCCCGGACCAGCGCCGGGCGGCCCTGCGCCGGGTGCGGCGCGCGGCGCGGCTCGGGAATGGCCCTCGGCTGTCCGCGTCAGGTGTTGCCCTGGCGGTAGCCAGGGACACCGCAAAATCCACCACACGCAACGGAATCGCCGCTGTCCGGTTCCATCCAGCCGGGTCGCTGTTCTTGACCGCACTCCTCGCCTCGACCGTCGTGTGTTACGTGCTCTTTGTCTCGGTGTCGATCCATCTGATCCCCATTCCGCCCACCCCGGGCGCGCTCACCGCCCCTGGCGGGGCCGGGCCCGGTGGCGCCCCGGGCCAGCGCTACAGCGCTTCTAGCCAGGGCAGCCAGGGCAGCCAGCAGGTCAGCGGGCCGGGGGCGTCGCCTACGGGGGCCGCCCGCGCCTCCGGGCATGCCTCAGCCGGCGCCTCCGGCGCGGGTCCCTCGCAGCATGCGGCCAGCCCAGTTCCGCTCCCCACCTCATCATCGGCTCCGCCCGCGTCCCCCTCGCCCAATCCGACGGTTGCCTCCCCGGCCCCCTCGCCATCGGCCAGTAAACCCGGCGGGCTGTGCGTGAACGTCGGCCCGCTCGGCGTATGCCTGTCGGTGCACGCCTAACGCTCTCTCTTTGCCCCGACCTCTTTGCCCCGACCTCGTTGCCCCGACCAGCGCCCGCGCCGCCGACCAGCGCCCGCGCCGCCGACCAGCGCCCGCGCCGCCGACCACCCCCAGTGAGCCGCGCCGGGGGCCAGCGTCCGCGCCGCCGCTCACCCCAGCGAGCCGCACCGGGCCAGGTTTTTTCGCTCGCTGTAAGCCGGCGGCTGCCTGTAGCCTGCCTGGCGGGCGTCAGACAAGGAGGTCGAGCCGGGTGAGCCGCCGAGGCTGGATGCTGTTTACGACGATGAGCGTGATCTGGGGCGTGCCTTACCTGCTCATCAAGGTCGCGGACAGCGGGGTTTCCGTGCCGGTCCTGGTGTTCGCGAGGGTGGGCGTGGGTGCCGCGCTGCTGCTGCCGATCGCGGCGCGCCGCCGCCAGCTCCGCGAGCTGCGGCCATACTGGCGGTGGCTCGCGGTCTTCGCGTTCGTTGAGATCATCGCGCCCTGGTTCTTCCTCTCCGACGCCGAACGGCACCTGTCCAGCTCGCTGAGCGGCCTGCTCATCGCCTCGGTCCCGATCATCGGCGCGGTCCTGGTCAGGCTGACCGGCGGCACCGACCGGCTCACCCCGGTTCGCTGGGCCGGCCTGCTGCTCGGCCTGGGCGGGGTGGCCCTGCTGATCGGGCCGAGCGCGAACGGCGGTGACTGGTGGTCGGTGACCGAGGCGCTGCTCACCGCGGTGGGCTACGCGATCGGCCCGCTGATCGCGAACCGCAAGCTCAGCGACGCGCCGGACCTCGGGGTGATCGCCGTCTGCCTGACCGCGGCGGCCGTCGTCTACGCTCCGGCGGCCGCGCTGACCTGGCCCGCCGCGATGCCTTCGGCGCGGGTCCTGGCCGCGCTGGCCGGCCTGGCGGTGGTGTGCACGGCGGCGGCGTTCCTGCTGTTCTTCCGGCTCATCGCCGAGGTAGGTCCGGCGCGCGCGACCGTGATCACCTACGTCAATCCAGCGGTTGCCGTGGCCCTCGGCGTGTCGGTGCTCGGCGAGCCGCTGACCCCTGAGATCGTGGCCGCCTTCGCGCTGATCCTGGTCGGCTCGGTGCTCGCGACCCGTTCTGGCCTGCGCCGCGAAGGCGCCGGCGGTCATGTCCCGGTGCCGGACCCGCAGGCCCGGATAGAATCGCGCGGGTGATTGACCTCAGGGCTGCCCGCCGGGAGCCGGACCGCTACCGGGCCGCGCTCGCCCGCCGCGGCGCCGCCGACGATTTCGATTCGCTGCTCGCCATCGACGAGAGGTGGCGCGAGCTGACCGAACGGGCGGAGGCGCTGCGCGCGGCGCAGAAGCGCTCCTCCAAGGGCACCAGGCCCAGCGAGCAGGAGATCACCGAGCTGCGGCAACTGAGGGACGAACTCGCCAAGGCCGCGGCCGAGCAGGCCGATGCCGAGCGGGCGCGCCAGGAGTTGCTCGCCCGCATCCCCAACCTGCCCGACCCCACCGCGGCGGACGGGATGGCCGAGGAGGACGCGGAGGTCGTCCGCACCTGGGGCGAGCCGCCGGTGTTCAGCTTCGAGCCCCGCGAGTCCACCGAACTCGGCTCCTCCCGCGGCTGGATCGACATGGCCCGGGGAGCCCGACTGTCGGGGTCCAGGTTCGTCTACCGGATCGGCGACGTGGCGCTGGCCGAGATGGCGCTCTACCGGTTCGTCCTCGACCGCCTGACCGGCCTGGGGTTCCTGCCGGTGCTGCCGCCGATCCTGGTGGGCGAGCGCGCCATGTACGGCACCGGATTCCTGCCCACCGAGGAGTCCAACCTCTACCACCTGGAGAAGGACGACCTGTACCTGAGCGGAACCTCCGAGGTTGCGCTGGCCGGGATCCACACCGACGAGCGGCTTGAGGAAGCACAGCTGCCCGCCAAGTACGCGGCCTTCAGCACGAACTTCCGGCGTGAGGCCGGCGCAGCGGGCAAGGACACCAAGGGCATGTTCCGGGTGCACCAGTTCGACAAGGTGGAGATGTACGTCTACTGCCTGCCCGAGCAGTCCGCGGACTTCCACGAGCAACTGCTCGCGTATGAGGAGGAGATCGTCCAGTCGCTGGGACTCCCGTACCGGGTGATGAACATCCCGGTCGGCGACCTCGGTGCGCCCGCCGCGAAGAAGTACGACATCGAGGCGTGGTTCCCGGCCCAGCAGCGCTACCGCGAGATCACCTCGTGCTCGAACACCACGGACTACCAGGCGCGCCGGCTGAACATCCGGTTCCGCCGCGACGGGAAGCTGGAGTTCGTGCACACCCTGAACGGGACCGGGGCCACCGCCCGGGTGCTGCTGTCGATCATGGAGAACTTCCAGGACTCCTCCGGCACGGTCACCGTGCCGGAGGTGCTGCGCCCGTTCGGCGCGCCCGCCACCCTCGGAGGTCCGGGGCATCCGACTCTTGCCGGTTGAGTTGGTTGTGGTTGTCGTACGTGTGTTCTAGTTTATAGGCATGAACTTGTCGCTGTCGGCGCGGGGCCGCAGGATTGTTGTGGTGGACGCTGGCGAGGCCGGCGATGATCTGATCCGGGACCTGACCGAGGTGCTCACCTCGTTTTGCGCTCGCCTCTATGGGCGTCGGGGGGCTAGAAACCGGGCGGTCAAGGCGCTCGGTTGCGCCACGGGTGATGCCGGCCTGGCAACGGCCGGGTCGTGAGGTATCTGCAGGCGTTCCGTTTCGAGCTGGACCCGGGCAATGAGGCTCGTTCGGCGCTGGCCAGCGTTCAACTGGGGACTTGCCTTCATTAAGGATCGGCTGGATGCTCGGCGGGTGCTGGAGGCGCTGGCTGTCCGTCAGGGTGCGAGCACGGCCGAGGCTGCGGTGTGGGCGGCGGGGCTGGCGGGGCCGGTCCCTTGGAGTCTGCCGGCGTTGCGCCGTGAGTGGAACCGGGCCAAGGATCAGGTGGCGCCATGGTGGGCGGCGAACTCGAAGGAGGCGTACAACGCCGGTCTGGACGCGCTCGCCCGGGCGTTGAAGAGCTTCTTCGATGCGCGTTCGGGTCAGCGTAAGGGTGGCCGGGTGGGCTGGCCGAAGTTCAAGAGGCGGGGCGGGCGCCGGTCGTTTCGGGTGACGACCGGCAGCTTCGGGGTCATCGACGGCCGTCATGTCCGGCTTCCGAGGATCGGCGTGATCCGCACCAAGGAGCCCACCGGCAAGCTATCCAGGCGGCTGGCGGCTGGCGCCGGGCGGGTCCTGTCTGCGTCGGTGTCGGAGCGGGCGGGCCGCTGGTTCGTGTCCTTCACCTGCGAGGCCGGACGGCCCGGGGTTGAGGCCCCCGCTGGCCGGCCGGCCGGTGTCGATGTGGGCGTGAAGTGCCTGGCGGTCCTGTCGACGGGGGAGCAGGTCCCCAACCCCAGGCACCTGTCGAGATGGCAACGCCGCCTGGCCCGTCTGCAGGCCGAGCTGGCTCGCCGGCGGGGACCGGCCGGGGGTAAGGCGCCGTCCATGCGATGGAGGGCCACGAAGGCCCGCCTGGGTAAGACGCATGCCAAGGTGGCCCAGGCTCGCTCGGACAGCCTGCACAAGCTCACCACCCGACTCGCCAGGGCTCACGCGCTGGTCGTGGTCGAGGATCTGAACGTGGCCGGGATGACCGCCAAAGGCGCCGGCCGGGCGAAGCGGGGCAAGGCCGGGCTGAACCGGGCGATCCTCGATGTCGCGCCCGGTGAGCTGCGCCGCCAGCTGGCCTACAAGACCCGATGGTCCGGGTCCGGGCTGGTGGTCGCCGACCGATGGTATCCGTCATCGAAGACCTGTTCGGCGTGCGGGGCAGTGAAAACCAAACTGCCCCTGGCCGAGCGCACCTACAACTGCGAGCAATGTGGCCTGGTCATCGACCGGGACCACAACGCGAGCATCAACCTGGCCGCTCTCGCGGCCAGGACAGGTACCGCCAGTGGGGCGGGAACCGGCCAGAGCGATCTGGCTACCGGACGGGGAGAGGACAAGTCCATGCCCACGGGCAGGTGGTCCTCGCAGAACCGTCAAGACAGCACCGCACCCGCGGGTCAGACTGCCACCGCCGCCGAGCAATCGACGGCAGCATGAGCGTGCAAATACCGCACACTCACCTGCAACGGTAGACGATCGTCTTGGGTCTCTATTCTATTGCGTCGGTCACGACATTCCTCGCGCCGGTCACGACTCAGCGCAGAGCTTGCCGAGCTCGCTGAGTCGTGACCGGCGGCATCCGGTAGCTGGGCCCGGACACCGACAGCGCCGCCACGCATACGCTGCGGGCGTCAAAGACCGGGGCGGCGACGGCGACCAGCCCGTCCTCGAGCTCCGCGACCGCCGTCGCGTAGCCGTCCCTGCGGACCGCCGCCAACTCCTGGTTCAGCGCGTCGCTGGTGGTGATGGTGTGCTCGGTGTACCGCTCCAGGTGCCGTGGGGCGGGGATCGCGCCGTAGGCGAGCAGGACCTTGCCGTTGGCCACCGCGTGCGGCTTCGTGCGCCGGCCGATCCAGCCGCCCGAGCAGCTGAGGATATAGGTGCTCGGCACCTCGGCCACGTTCAGGATGTCGGGGCCAGACGGCACGGCGAGGTTGATCGTCTCGCCGGTCTGCTGGGACAGCTTCTCCATGGCCGGCTGCATGGCGGCGACAATGTCGGCGCTCCGCAGCGCGAGGGTGCCCAGCCGGATGATCTCCACGCCCAGGCGATATCGTTTGCCGGAGCGGGCGAGGAATCCGGTCCGCTCCAGCGTCGCCGCGAGGCGCGATGCGGTCGACTTGTGGACGCCGAGCGATCGGGCGATCTCCGTGACGCCGAGTTCGACCCGGCCGTCCTCGAAGCTCCCGAGCAGGGCGAGCACCCGCTCAGCCGACTGATAGGTTGCGCCGGCCGCAACCTCGCTCTCGGGCATGCAACAAGAATGTCCACGGGCCCTTCCCCCGTCAACCGCACCCCGCAGGCCTCCCCCTCTCCCCGCCCGGCCTGGTTATCTTGTCCTGCACCCGGCCGGGAGTTGGTCCCATGCCAGTGCCCGCGTTTTCCCGCCCGAAGCTAGGGGCCGCAGGCGCTGGCACGGGGTTCAGGGGAGGCTGGGCTGGGCGCGCTGGATTTCGTCGCGTGGGGCGTCATGCAGCGTGTCGGCCGGTCGGCTGGTGAGGGTCTGGCTAGACCCGTCCAGGATGGCGATAGCCGTTCGCTGGTATGCGGCGATCAGGTTCAGGTCGCAGGCGTGGTCGTCGCACTTCTGGGCGCTGGCTGTGCAGTCGGGGCAGGGGGCAGCGGCGCGAGCTCGCCGGTAGGCGATCGCATCTTCGAGCGCTTGCAGCTGCTGGAACCAGTCCCGCTCGACGCGCCCGGTGCGTGTGGCGCGCCCGGCGGTGTGCGGATGGCTGGGGATGGTGTCTGGCATGGGTCAGTGCTTCGCTGGGATGGCTGGCTGGTGGCGCGGGGCGATTCTGCGGGCAGCGCCGACTGGATCGCGGGCGTCGTGAACGGCATAGACGGGCCTGCTGGCGTGCAGCCGGCGGACGGGCCACCAGTACAAGCCACCGTGGTAGCCGATGACAGGGCCATGGGCGGGATGCAGCTTCCCGGTGTAACGGGTTAACGTCATGCCGGTGGTGGCGATGCCGTATGCGGTCAGGGCGTCGCGCAGGCCGGTAAGTGCCTGGCTGGTCGCCTCTGGCCCCCGGGTGGGGTCGCTGGCCGGCGCGGTGACGTTGCCCCGGCTGGCGGAGTGCGGCGGGTCGGCCGAGGGCACGTCGAACCTGGCCCACACGATCCAGCCGGTTAACGGGTCACCGTCAATGCCCCAGGCGGAGGCGAGTTCACCGACGATGTCGAGGCCGTGCGGGCGGCCGTCGCTGTGTGCGCGTTTGTCCCACGGGCCGTCGCCGTCTTCCACCTCGACCCACAGGTAGTCGCCCTGATGGATTTCGGCGCGGACGGTGAATGTGCCGTCGGCCTTCCTGGAGTGGCTGTGCAGCACCGCGTTGGTGGCTAATTCCGAGATGCAGATGATGGCGTCATCGGCTGCGGTGCAGCCTTCCAGGGCGGCGCGCAGGAACGCGCGGGCCTCGCGGACCTGATCGGCGCGGGCCTGGAACACGCGGGACCAGGAGAGTGTCAGGGCGGTTGCTGCGGTCATCGCTTGTCCTCCCCTGAGGCCGCGTTCTGGTACTGGGCTGAGTCCGGGCCTGGCATCTTCAGTGAAGTGTGGCATTGGCCGAATTCATTTGCAACATGTCATCTGCCACGTTGTGCTGGCAGCCGGAACGATCATCCTGCAGACTCGGCGTCATGGCCTCGCATGTCCCGAACGTCCGCAGCCGCCGGCTGGCCGCTGAGTTGCGGCGTGCCCGCGACGAGGCCGGGCTGACCTGGGAGGCGGTAGCCGACCGGATGGGCTGGTCAACCTCGAAGGTCTACCGGATCGAGGGCGACAAGGTAAGCGTGCTCCTGCGCGACGTGCAGCGGCTGCTTGACCTGTACGCGGTGACGGGCGCGCACCGGGACGCGGTTCTTGAGCTGGCCAGGCAGGCCCGCCGCAAGGACTGGTGGCACCAGTACAGTGGCGCGATCCCCGGCTGGTTCCAGTTCTACGTGGGCCTTGAAGCCGAGGCCGCCACGTTACGGGGCTATGAGACCGAGTTCGTGCCCGGCGTGATGCAGACCGAGGAGTACGCCCGCGCGATCATGTCAACCGCGCCGGAGCCCGACGGCGAGGAGGCCGAGCGGCAGATCGCGGTGCGGATGGAACGGCAGAAGCGGCTCACCGGAGACAACCCGCTGACGCTGTGGGTCGTGCTCAACGAGGCCGTCATACGGCGCCTGGTCGGCGGGCCGCAGGTCATGCGCGGCCAGCTGGCGCACCTGGCCGAGCTGGCCGGGCTGAGGAACGTCACGGTGCAGGTGCTCACCTACGCGGCGGGCGCTCACCCTGCCATGCACGGCGCGTTCACGATCATGGAGTTCCCCGAGGAAGCGCACCCGGATGTCGTGTACCTGGAAGCGCAGACCGGAGCCCTGTACCTGGAGATGACGGCAGATATTCGCCGGTATAGCCTGGTGTTTGACTACCTGCGGGCTCAGGCGCTCGCCCCCGCAGCGTCCCAGGCCCTGATCGCCCAGGTAGCGAAGGAACTGTCATGACCAATGAAAACAGCCCCTGCGTTCCAGACGCAGGCCCCACAGGCCCGGTGTGGCGCAAGAGCAGCTACAGCGGAAACAACGGGGGCCAGTGCGTCGAAGTAGCCCTGCACGACGGCAACGGCGCGTCCTTGTGCCTACTGCGCGACTCAAAGGACCGGGAAGGGCCAATCCTCGCCTTCGCCCCTGCTGAATGGCGCGCGTTCACTGCCGGGATCAAGGCGGGCGAGTTCGACCTGTCCTGAAGTCGGCTGTCGAGTCCGCCAGGCTGAGGGGCATGGCGGTGTCTGTGGTGCCCCCCTTTTGTTGTGCCTGCGTGTGGCTGTTGGGCTGTCCATTCGATGATCAGGGCCCAGGCGTGCGAGAGCACGTGAAGCCGGTCGGTTTCATCTTCGGGAAGGTGGCTGAGCTCTGCATCAGTGACTTCGATGACATCGACTTGCACCATGCCTGCTGATGTAGGAATCCAAACACCGGCCGGGCCGGCTTGTGTTACGCCGTCATGTTGCAGAAGCACATCGAGTTGAGCCGCTTCTCCGGCAACCCGACGGTTGGCGGTGTCAAGGTCACTAGTGGCTCGGTACGCGGTGCCCAGCCGGCAGAGAACAGCGAGGCCGCCGATGACGATAGCCTTGCGCCCGGTTCTGGCTTCAAGCTCGGGAATGGCCTGGACGATAGCCAGCATGGATCTTCCAGCCAAGTCCACGGCTGGGATCTTGGCTACGTCGTCAGGCGGGCTATCGCCTGTCACCACACTCGACGCCATGGTCGCGGAGGTTGCCAGCCTTCGAGAATCTCGCGGCCACGTCCAGGATCACGTGCCAAATCGAGGGCCACGAACAGCGGATGCGCCAGTGGCCACGGCTCATTGGTGAATGCCCACGCCTTAGCCTGCTGGCCGGAAGGATCAATTCTCTGCTCGCAGACCGCGGAGACCGGCGCGACGCGGACGCTGGCCCGCCGGTGATCAGCGTCGACCGCCATACCCAGGAGTCGCGTAGCGCGCCGTAGTATTGCCGGGGTGGGGACGTAGAACTCGGGCGGATAGTCTGATCTTGCCGCAACCGGGGCGCCATAGAAAGCTGCGGCTAGCGTGCCGGTGAGCGCCCAGCCCGGCTGTGCCTCGACATCATCGAACCCGAGCTGCAACGCGGCATTTACCGACCCCGCTCCCGGTCGTGGCAGATCCGCAAGCGGAACGTCGCGGGGCCGCCAAGCGCTGACCGTTTCCCAGAACAGATCCGGGAGAACAGCAACGCCGTCTGACCCCACGAGACCCTGGCTGCGAAAGGCGTGCAACACCTCAGAAACCGTACTAGGCGACCGGGCGAGCCTTCGCGCGAGATCCCGGACGCCATGCCGGATGTCTGGTTCCAGGAGAAGCGCGCAGGCTACCTCCAGGCCAGCCGAACCAGAGAAAGCATCCCTACGATCAGCCCGGCCCTTCACCGGCGGTACGTCGGCATCGACGAACACTCCGTGGCCAGCCAGGTGCAAGTGCCCACGCAAGTCCAGCCAACCCCACCCGTGGCTGCGCAGCTCCGCGCGAACCGCCTCAGGGATCCTGTCGGCGACGAGAACGTACAGCGCGTCTGGATGTCCTTTTCGTTCTCCGTCCGCGACAAGGCGGGACACCTGCGCCGGACTAGAGGGCTAGATCCGACGAAGTCGGTTTGATTGAGTCAAATTCGGTGGTGTCAGGCGGCGAGCCCGGCGTCGCGGATGATGTCGTCGATGGCGGCTTGGTATGCCGTCGCGGCGGTGCGCAGCTTGCTGCGCGGCG
>WNFG01000473.1_pt1 | contig 88804 bp, 80 predicted proteins | sample 5400431 | NCBI WGS metagenome assembly WNFG01 (sample SAMN13153346, study PRJNA577476) | soil metagenome | isolation source: 120 cm saprolite under Douglas fir tree site 2 hole 3 replicate 2 | place: USA:California | collected 2015-04-18
ATGGACGGAGTGAACTTCCTCTCCGAAGCCATGGAGATGCACACGCTGGCCAAGCGCGCGCTGCTTACCGCGTACGCGGATACGAATGCGGCCATCGACGCCATCAACGAGGCGCGCGTGCACTATTATTTGATGAAGCCGTGGGATCCTCCCGAGGAAAAACTTTATCCCGCGCTCGATGACCTATTGCACGACTGGACGGCGACGTTTCACCCACCGTACGAAGGCATCCGCGTTTTGGGCACGCGCTGGTCAAACCGCTCCTACGAGCTGCGCGAATTCCTGGCGCGGAATCAGGTGCCCTATCAGTGGATTGACGTAGAGCTGGCGCAGAGCGACGCCGAAGTGCGCGGGCTGATTGATTCGCTGGGGCCGGAGGCGGATAAGCTTCCTTTGATTTTGTTTCCCGATGGCACGCGCCTCCCGGAGCCGCCTTTGCCCGTGGTGGCGGACAAAATCGGATTGCGTACGCATGCGCTGACTAACTTCTACGATCTTGCCATCGTGGGCGGAGGCCCGGCGGGGCTTGCCGCCGCCGTGTACGGCGCAAGCGAAGGGTTGCGCACGGTGATCATCGAGCGCGAAGCGCCCGGTGGCCAGGCGGGACTGAGTTCGCGAATTGAGAACTATCTCGGCTTTCCTTCCGGACTCACCGGCCTGGACCTGGCGCGGCGTGCCGTGGCGCAGGCGCGGCGCTTTGGCGTGGAGATTCTCTCGCCGCAAGAAGCGGTCGGGCTGCGCGCGGACGGCCCCTACCGGTATCTGACGCTGTCGGACGGTTCGGAGATTTCGTGCCACGCGTTGCTGCTGGCCATGGGCGTTCAGTGGAGAACTCTGGACGTTCCGGGCATCGAGCACTTGCAAGGCGCGGGCGTATATTACGGCGGTGGAACGTCGGAAGCGCTGGCCTGCAAGGGCGAAACGGTGTACATCATTGGCGGGGCGAATTCCGCCGGACAGGCCGCCATGCACTTTTCGAAGTTTGCGCAGAAGGTGGTGATGCTGGTGCGCGGAGTATCGCTGGCGGCCACGATGTCGCACTATTTGATCGAGCAAATCGAAAAAACGCCGAACATTGAAGTGTGGGCGCGGACGAGCGTGGTCGAGGTGGCGGGAGAAACGCGGCTTACCGGAATCACTGTCGAGTGCTCTCCGTCGGGGGAAAGGAAGAAGCTTCCAGCCACGAGCTTGTTCATTTTTATCGGGGCGCAGCCGCGCACCGAATGGCTCGGCGATGCCATTGAACGGGACGAGCGCGGCTTCATCCTCTCCGGCCCGGATCTATTGCACGCCGGGAAGAGGCCGGCGTCCTGGACACTGGACCGCGACCCTGGATTGCTGGAAACGAATGTGCCGGGAATTTTTGTCGTGGGAGACGTGCGGCACGGTTCTGTGAAGCGCGTGGCTTCCGGAGTCGGCGAAGGAGCCGTCGTGGTGCAATTCATGCATCAATATTTGGCGAAGGTCCAATGAGCGAAGCGCTGGATCAAGCACGAGTGGAAACGTTGGTCGCGGAATTGAAGAAGGTGGCGCCGTTCGCGGACCAGCCGCAGGCGGATCTGGAATGGTTTGTCGCGCAATCGGAAGAGCACCGTTACGAAGTTGGTGGAGTTATCGTAAAAGAAGGCGCTCCAGCGGACACCATGCTGGTGATGCTGGAGGGTGAATTCCGGGCCCGGAGCGAGAACGGCCCGCAGGACGGCCCCGTCTTTACTGTTAATGCTGGGGATGTGACAGGGGTCCTGCCATTTTCCAGAATGAAAACAGTTGGTGTGACCGGGCGTGCTGTGCTGCCTACCCGTGTCCTGGCGTTTCCCTCTGCCAAGTTTCCGGAGCTGTTCCAGCGCATGCCCGAACTTTCGCAGCGCCTCGTGGGATTGTTGACGGACCGCGTCCGAAACGTCACGCGGGAAGAGCAGCAAAGAGAAAAACTGGCCGCGCTCGGAAAATTGTCGGCCGGACTGGCGCACGAGCTGAACAATCCATCCGCGGCGGCGCGGCGTTCGGCGGCCGCGCTTCGCGATTGCCTCGAGCGCATGCGCGTTGCCGGCCGCACTTCGAGGCTCGGCCCGGAGGATTGCGGCCTGTTGGCTCAGCACGAGGAGGAGATTCGCTCCGCGCTGAAGCCTGCTGAAAATAAAGATGAATTCGCCCGCGTCGAGCGCGAAGAAGCAATTCAATCCTGGTTGGAATCGCGCAGCGTCGCCGATGCCTGGAAGCTCGCCCCGCTTCTGGCCGACGCCAACTTGACGGACGCACACCTGGAAAGTTTTGCTGGCGCCGCCGGAGCTTCTCTTGGGCCTGAACTCACGCGCTTCGGCACGCTCCTCGAAATGGAGCGTATCGCGGCGGAACTCGAACACAGCACCGCGCGTATTTCGGATCTCATCAAAGCCATCAAAGAGTATTCGTACATGGACCAGGCGCCGCTCCAGGAAGTGGACATCAAGAGCAGCCTGGAAACAACGCTCACCATCATGCATCACAAGCTCAAACGCGGCATCGCCGTTACGCGAGACTATGCTCCCGACTTGCCGAAAGTGATGGCCTACGGCAGCGAGCTCAATCAGGTCTGGACGAACCTGATCGACAATGCCGCCGACGCGTTGAAAGAAAAAGGAAGGCTTACCGTGCGCGCCGTGCGTGAAAATGATTACGTGCTAGTGGAAATCGCCGACGATGGCCCGGGAATTCCGCCCGAGGTGCAGTCGCGCATCTTTGAGCCTTTTTTTACGACCAAAGGGGTGGGCGAGGGAAGCGGGCTGGGCCTGGACGTGGTGCACCGCATCGTGAAGAAGATGCGTGGACTCATCAGCGTGAAGTCCGTTCCGGGCGACACGCGTTTCCAGGTGCGGATTCCGATTCAAGCTACCCTTTGATACTAAGGGAGACCAACATGGCCGAAACCTGCAGCCACCTCGATCAGATCAAGCGCGTGAAGCCCAAGACCAAGGGCTGTGAAGAATGCTTGAAGATGGGCGACGGGTGGGTGCATCTGCGTCTTTGCCTGAGCTGCGGCCACGTCGGCTGTTGCGACTCCTCCAAAAACAAACACGCCACCAAACATTTTCACGCCTCGAAGCACCCGATCGTGCGGTCGCAGGAGCCCGGCGAAAACTGGATGTGGTGTTACGCCGATGAACTGATGTTTGAAGAAGAGTGAGCTTCATTTATTTTTCTTGGCGGGGAGCAAGACGGAAGCCAGCAGCGCGATCAGCAGCACGCCTCCCACAACACCCAGGGAAACGCCCACCGGGATGTGCAACCAGCGCTCGCCGATCATCTTTCCCCCAATAAATACCAGCACGATCGCCAGCCCCTCATCCAGAAAACGCAAACGGTCAATGACCCCTGCCAGCAGAAAGTACAGCGCCCGTAGCCCGAGGATCGCAAGCACATTGGACGTGTACACAATAAAAGGATCGCGCGTAATTCCGAACACCGCGGGAATGGAGTCCGTAGCCAGCGTGACATCCGTGATTTCCACGACTAGCAGCACGAGAAACAGCGGCGTGGCATACCACCGGCCTGCGTTGCGAACGAAAAAATGCTCGCCCTGATATTCGCGGCTGATGCGCAGTTCCCGGCTGGCGAAACGATAGATCCTGCTCTGCTCGGGGTGAATCTCTCCCTTGTTGAGGAAAAGCATGCGCATCCCGGCATAGACGAGAAACGCTCCCAGCACATACAACACCCAGGAAAAATGCCCGATCAATTCCGCGCCCACCGCGATCATCACGCCGCGCATGACCAGCGCTCCGACCACGCCCCATTCCAGGAGCCGATGCTGCAGTCGCTCATCCACCGCGAACGCGCGAAAGATCACCAGGAAAAGAAACAGATTGTCGACGCTGAGAGCTTTCTCGATCAAGTAGCCGGTAAAAAATTCAAGGGCCGGCTGGGGGCCGCGGAAATAGAGCACTCCGAACCCAAAGAGAACGGAAACCGCCAGCCAGCCGAAACTGGCGATGGCCGCCTCGCGAATCCCGATCTTGTGCGGCCGGCGGTGGAAAACGCGCAGGTCCAGCGCGATCGCCGCAACGATGAAGAGATTGAACGCAATCCAGTGAAGGGGCGTTCCCATGGCGGTGCTCGAAGGCGCTAGGGAGCGGAAGCGCGCGCGTCGAGGGCGTTCAAATTCGACAGTTCGACACGGGAGGTCCTGCCGCGCTCGATTTTTGCCGGAACATCCCATCGCACGCGCATATCTCCGGCGTCAGCGTGCAGATTAAGCGAGCTAACCCAATAGTCGCCGGGAACAAGACCCGAAAGCGAGGCGTGCCCTTCGAGATCGGTGTCCACCTTGGCGGCGAGGAATTTGAGCTGGGCCACTTCCGGCGCGACGCGCAGGACGCGCACGCGGCGATCGTTCTGCAGCGTGGCCCACTTGTGCTCCGGATTGACGCCGTCCAACTCCAGTTCGATACCGGTAACGGTTTCCGGACGCGAGCGGAGGAATTTCTTCAGCGCGGACATATAATCCTGTTTCAGCTTCTCGTATTTCTCCGGATGTTCCGTTTTGTCGGCCTCCGTATATTTTGGTTTAGGCAGGCCCTGAGTCACCCCGCCGGCGTTGCAGCGCTGGTAAGCCAGCAGGAATTCCGGGACGTTCAGGATATCCTCCGGAGTCAGCAGCTTGTCGAGGTCCGGTTCGGTGAGGTCCATCGTGTCGTGGCCTTTGAGCCAGGCGCGCAGCTCGGGCGAAGCCTTGAGGCCGTCAATAAACTGGTCGCGCGGCGGAATGGGGTCTTTCTCTTCCACTTCCTTGACGATTTCAGAATAGCTCTTGGTAAGGATGTAAAACGTGAATTGCCGCACCGGCTCCGGGCGCGCCCCCGTTGGCGTTATACGCGCGGCGATTTCCAGCGCCCCGGAATCGCTCTGCGCCTGCGCGCACGTGCAGGCCGCGATGAAAAGCGCACCGAAAAGAGCAAGGAGCGGTATCTTTCGCCGAAAGGTGATCATGTCAATCATCGTAGCAGAATCAATGCTTGCGTCTCGATGCGATTTCGTCGATAAATTCGTAGGCGCCATCCTCGCCCGTCTTGATGGCAGCGAGCCGATGATTTTTCTCGAAGAGATCGTAGCCTTGCTTCAGGTTCGTCCAGAAAGCCGTCAACACCAGCTGATGGGGATGATTTGCCGCCAATGTTTTCAGTCCGTCATCCGTGAGCCGCGCCGGGAAAATCTGAATCGGCAAATGTTTCTGGCCCTGGCTGTGCGCCAGGACGGCCAGCCAATAAACCTCTTTGATCCCATCATCCGTGATGGGAATACAGCCGATCGAGGCGCAGTTGCCGTGAAGAAAAATGTCGCCGCCAGGATTCTGATGTGAGCCCAGGATGCGGTCGGAAGCGTTCGGATAACTGATGTGCAGGCTCAAGAAAAAATTGCTCTGTGGATTGAACCAATCCAATTCGTAAAATCCCTCCGGCACCTGTTCGTCCCCAAAGCGGCGCTTGGGCCCCAGAGTTCCCGACGAAGTGCAAATCCGATATTCGTGTACGAGCACGAAAGGCCTATCCTCCGCGTCCGCTGCCCAAAGCTCCAGCAATCCTTCTTGTTTAAAGGCTCGCAGCAAAATCGCGCGTGGTGGGTAGGCGAGACCCTTTTCCCTAAATCGTTGCCGCAGGACTCCGTCCTTTTCTTTCGAGGCTGTTCGGACGCGCGGATATTTCCATTGCATGTCACGAAACGATTTCAGTTCCTCAGGAGATGAAGAAACCGCCGACAAAAGGAGGAGCCCTAGAGCGATTCTTGCCGTTTTCATTGATCGCTCAGCGCCTGGCAATCAGCAGGAAAAGAGTCGCGGCGGTGAGGGCGGCGAAGGCCGCGAGAAGCAATGCCGCGAAGATGCGAAAGCGCAGGGAAGTAGGAAACGTAGGAATGGGGCCGGGCGGCCTCTTGGGAGGAAAAGGCGGATCCAGAACTCCGGTTCCGGTCAATTTGCGCGGCGGCCCGCCGCCGCGGGCAGAAGAGGCCTGCGGCTCAAGTTCATCTTCGTTTTCGGCGAAGTCGCAGGGCACGGTGAAAATGCTACTCCGTTGCCGAAAGACTGTCTAGAAAAGACGAAAGACCGCTTCGATGGTGACCCAATCCGCAACAGCGCGGTGCGCGGCATCATGCGCTGGCACAAATTTCCAGCCACGAATGGCCTGCTCCGCGCGTTCGTCCAGCCCCATCCCAATTCCTTGCACAATTCGGATTTGCGCGGCGCGCCCGTCGGCCCCAACCAAAACCCGCAGCGTCACCTTTCCCTGTAGCTTGGCCTCGCGCGCTTCGTCCGTGTACTGCGGATCCGGGCAATAAGCACAGCTAGGGAGCGTAACACCTGCGCGGTATCTTGATTGGGATTCACCGTCTCCGCCTGGCCCATCGCGTAGCCCATCGCCCATGGTGCGCCCGTTGCGGCTACCGATCGTGTCGGAATCGCCCGGTCCGGGCGAATTCGTTTCCTCGTTCATCCAGGGCAGGCCGATTTTATTGACGGGAGTCAGCACCGGCGCTGCGGCCGGATCGTATATCGTCGGCGGCACCGGCATCGGTACATCCTGCTTGGGAGGGAGCGACGGCCGGACCAATTGGGTGGAAGAGACCGGTACCAGATTTCCCGCTGTCGCGGGAACCGGCGCGCGGCCACCTCCGCTCCCAGATCCAGGATCGGGCGCAGTGCCGGTGCTCGTGGGAAAAAAGTGAGGAGGAAACGTAAGATGTTCAAGCACATTCGTTGCGGAATTTTCCGGAGCCTTCGTGATCTTTGGCGGATGCAGGGCAATAAGCGTTAGGGCCACGATCATCGCCGCATGTGTGAGGAAAGAAATGCCTTGCGCGCGGTTCGCCCGCGGCGCCCTGTCAAAGCGCAAGAGATGCAACGGTGCACCGTTCGCCGCGGACGGGAATATGCGCGCGGGTCTAAGAAGCTGACGAAAGTTATCCCGCACTCTGTGAAGCCAGGAATCCTGTGATGACTGAAGCGAGGAGAAATCACGCGAAAGCGGATCGCGCATGGGCAGGCCTCCGCGCCCGCCTCAGATTTGGCCGGACTCCTCGACGAGACGGGCGGCGAATGCGTGATGAGAAGCGGCGCTAAGCGGATTGGTTGCCCGCAGAAAGTGCCCTTGGGGAGAAGTCGGTGAAGGAGCACTCAACGCTGAGGGCGCGGAGGACAGAAAGGTCCGAAGGCCCAGCAAAATTTTTCCGCGTTAATTGGGGAGCACGGCGCTAGTAGAGGTGGAACGTCACTTCGATCTGCACGCGGCAATTTACAGGTTTGCCGTTGGGACCAATGGACGGACGCATCTTCCAATTCTTTACTTGCGCGAGCGCTTTTTCTTCCAAGCCAAGGCCTGGGCCTTTGATGACAATCGGGTTAATCACGCGCCCATCGGTCGTCACCGTCACATCCAGCAACACGGTCCCCTGATACTTGGCCTTCCGGGCTTCGTCGGAGTACTCCGGCTGCGGGCAGTAGATACACTGCGGCGAACCGACACCGTTGACGCCCGCGCGGAACATCCCGCCGCCCGTGCCGCCACCTTCGCCGGGACCAAGTCCTCCACCGGAACCGCTGCCGATGCCGGTGCCGTCGCCGTTTCCGAGAGAATCCGTCACGTTCTTAGCTAGCGGATCGCCGAAGTTTGCCATATTGGGACTGGGGACTTTCAAGTCCGGCGGACCCAGCAGCGAGGGGTCCATCGCCAGCTTGGGATTCGGGTTCACAATCTTGGCCTGTGGCGGGGTGAACTGTGTCCACTGGAACTTAGGCAGCTTGCCCTTGGAAGTCGGAGTTAATGTGTGGTTGTTTCCCCCGCCGCCTCCGCCCGCCTTCTGGGCGCCCGCAGGCAGCTTCGCCATATAAGGCGAAATGTCCAGCGGCATTACGCTAACCTGCTTGTCCTTGGCTTCCGTGGAAGCGGGCAGGACATTCGTGAAAATCGGAATCACCAGCAGCGCGATCACCGCCACGTGCAGGCCGATAGCGAGCACCTGGCTCCAGCCGAAGTTTTCATCCTTCGACCATATATCCTTCACTCGAATCGGCTTCACGGCGAAGGGCAGCGGCGCTTGCTTCGGCGGCGAGAAATACTCCTTGATGCGCGTCCCAAAGCCGCCGAAATTCGATCCCCAGGCTACCGCCAGTCTGCTGTTCACTGGTCCTTTGGGCGCCGGGCGGGAGCTGAAAAAATCCTTCAAGTTGTCGCCGACGCCTGTGCCGAAGGACGTCTGCGTAAAGGGGGCATCCTTGCGCTCGCGCACTTTGACGGGTCGCTCCGTCAGGAACTGCTTCAGGTTGGACCAAAAGTTATCGGGGATGAGAATATCTGGCGCTGCGAATTTCGGCACCGCCGAGTACGGCACTTGAACCGCGGGCTCGCGGCCTGCGGAAGACACCTTAGGCTTTGTGATTCCAGGAGGCAATAGACTGATAAAGTTACCCGGCACCGTTTACCTCTTCGATTTAGACGCAGATACCCTGCGTTCGGTGTACCTAGCCATGAGATTCGCGCGGGCCGGGAAAGGTTGCGCGCCCCACGCGGCTGACACCGACTGCCATTCATTGTAACATACGTGCTTACACTGCTTTGCGATGTTTCCCGCCGGACACCTGTACAAAAGGACGGCATAGAAGGGATTTACAAGCGCTCCAATCATGGCCGACCCACTCGAACTGAAGAAAACACTGAACTTGCCGAAAACCGATTTTTCGATGAAGGCCGGCCTGCCGCAGAACGAGCCCAAGCAACTCGAAGCCTGGCACGCTGGAAACATCTACGAGCGTATCCTGGAGGCGCGCCAAGGCAAGCCGCTCTTTGTCCTGCACGACGGGCCACCGTACCCGACAGGCGAAATTCATCTGGGCACCGGGCTGAACAAGATATTGAAGGACTTGGTCGTCAAGACCAAAAGCATGGCGGGGCACTACGCGCCCTATGTGCCGGGGTGGGATTGCCACGGCCTGCCGATCGAAACTCAGGTGGAAAAAGAGCTGGGAGGAAAAGGCAAGGTGCCGCCCGCCGAGTTTCGCAAGCTGTGCCGACAATTCGCGCTGCGCTACGTCGAGCAGCACAAAAAAGATTTCAAGCGCCTGGGCATTTTCGGACGTTGGAATGATCCCTATTTGACCATGAGCCATGAATACGAAGCCACCATCGCCGGTGCGTTTCTGGATTTCATGGAGAAGGGATACGTCTACCGCGGGCGCAAGCCGGTGTACTGGTGCCTCTTTGACAGCACGGCGCTCGCCGAAGCCGAAGTCGAGTACGAAGATCACACTAGCCCCTCGATCTGGGTGAAGTTCGCAGTTGTCGCCGGCGGCAGAGGCCAAGCCCCGAGAATCGGAGCTGATGTCAGCGCCGTTATCTGGACGACTACGCCCTGGACCATTCCTCACAATCGGGCGCTGGCCTTTCATCCCGATTTCGAATACGCCGTCGTGGAAACCGAAAAGGGCGCGCTGCTCCTGGCCGCCGATCGCGTCGCCGCTCTGCAAGCGGAATGCGGCATCAAGGAAGCTCGCGTGCGTGCCACCTTCAAGGGCCGCGATTTCGATGGTATGAAATTTCAGCACCCGTTTCTTCCGATTCAGGTGCCCGGCATTCTCGCCGACTACGTCACCCTCGATCAGGGCAGCGGCATCGTACACACCGCTCCGGGCCACGGCGCCGACGACTTTATTTCTGGGCAGAAATATGGACTGGAGATTTACGCGCCGCTTGACGATAGGGGCGTCTATCTCGAAGGCTTGCCCGAATACAAAGGCAAAGATGTTTTCACGGCGAATCCCATCATCGTGAAATTGCTCGTCGATCGCGGCGCGCTGCTGGGCCATCACGACTACAAGCACAGCTATCCTCATTGCTGGCGTTGCCACAACCCCGTGATTTTCCGCGCCACCGAACAGTGGTTCATCAAGATGGACCAGGCCGCGCACGGAAAGAAAAAGACGCTGCGCCAGGAAGCGCTCGAAGAAATTCACGGAGTGAAATGGATTCCCGCTTGGGGCGAAGACCGCATGTACGAAATGATCGAGAAGCGCCCGGACTGGTGCGTCTCGCGCCAGCGTTTCTGGGGCGTGCCGATCATTGTTTTTTATTGCGCAGGTTGTGGCACGCGGCTCGAGGATTTCAAGGCGCTGCGCAACGTCGTGAAATGGTTCGAAAAGGAAGGCGCTGACGCCTGGTACCAGCACACGCCGGAAGAATTGCTTCCAGCCGGCACAACGTGCTCCTGCGGCGCAACAAAATGGCGCAAGGAAAACGACATTCTGGATGTGTGGTTCGATTCCGGCTCCTCGAATCTATCCGTGCTGAAGGGCGCCGAGTGGCCCGCCGACGTTTATCTCGAAGGCCCAGATCAGTATCGCGGCTGGTTCCACAGTTCGCTGCTCGTGGCCACCGGCGTGCGCGACGGTTCGCCTTACCGCGGCGTCGTTACCCACGGCTGGACGCTCGACGAGCAAGGCCGCCCGATGTCCAAGTCGCTCGGCAATGCGCTTTACCCCATCGAAATTTGCGAAAAATGGGGCGCGGATTTGCTTCGCCTGTGGGTCGGCTCCGTCGAATATCAGGCCGATGTGAAAATGAGCGAGCGCGTGATGACGCAGCTCAGCGAAGCGTATCGCAAAATTCGCAACACCTTCCGCTTTGCCCTCGGCAACCTCGGCGATTTCGATCCCTCGCGCGATGCGCTATCGAACGAGCAACTCGAGGAATTCGACGGCTGGATGCTCGACCGCACCGCCGAACTGGTGAAAAAGTGCCGCGAATGGTACGCCAATTACGAATTCCACCGCGTTTACCACGCCATCCACGATTACTGCGTTGTCGACCTCAGCGCGTTTTATTTCGATGTACTGAAAGACCGCCTTTACACTAAGGCGCCCGGAAACAAATCGCGCCGCTCCGGGCAAACCGCTGTCTGGAAAATAAGCAGCGCGCTGGTTCGTCTGGCTGGGCCAATTCTGGTTTTCACCTCCGAGGAAATCTGGAAGTTCCTGCCGAAATTGCGAACTGAACCCGAGAGTGTTCACATGACTTTGTTTCCGGAAACGGAGGCGCTCGCTTGCGGAATCGCCAAAGACGCCGCCGAAAAGTGGGAGCGGCTCGCGCAAGTGCGCTCCGCCGTGTTGGTGGCTCTTGAACAAGCCCGCGCCGCGAAGATCATCGGCGGCGGCCTCGAAGCGAAAGTTCATCTGCACGCCGGGGCGGAAGCAGCGGGCTTGCAGAAGCTGCTCGAAGAAAAACAATCCCTTCTGCCCGCGCTCTTCATCGTTTCGCAGGTCGTGATTGCGCCGTCCGCCATCGCCGCGGCGGTTCCAGCGGAAACGTTGCCAGGCTTGACGATCAAGATCGATCGCGCCGACGGCGCAAAATGCGAGCGCTGCTGGAACTACTCAACACACGTCGGCGAAAATGCTCGTTACCCGAAAGTTTGCGAGCGCTGCACTAGAGCCCTCGCCGAAATCGAATCCGACGGATCTGCAAATGTGGCGGCGATCTAAAATGCTCGCCTCCGCTGCCTCCTTTACTTCCTTTACCTCATTTATTTCCTTAACCTCCTCTACCTCATGACTTTTTCTTCCCGCCTCCGCTGGCTCTGGCTCACGCTCGCCGTCGTTCTCCTCGACCGCGCCACCAAGGCCTGGTTTGAATCGCAAACCACCGAAGGCTGGCGCCACGAATTAATCCACAATTTCGTTTATCTCGTCCACAGCCGCAATCCCGGCCTGGCCTTCGGCATCCTCTCCGATTCCGCCTCCACCGGCACGCGCATCGTCTTGATCCTGGGTTCGATCGCCATCATCGCGGTGCTGGCCTGGCTGCTGGTCACCAGCCAGAGCGGCGGCGCCATGGCCGTCGCAGGTCTCGCCCTGCTGCTCGGGGGCGCCACCGGCAACGTCACTGACCGCATCCTGCACGGCGCGGTGACGGATTTCTTCGAAGTGTGGTTTGGCGCCTACCGCTACCCCGCTTTCAACGTTGCCGATTCCGCCATCGCCATTGGCGCCGTCCTCATTCTTCTGGACATACTATTTGGCCGCCGGCCCGAAACACCGCATTCGAGTTCGCGCACGCCATAGTCGGGGTGGCCGTCCGAGAGCAGATGGAATAACTTTAATCGCCTTGAATTGCTCCTCACCGTTCTCGCTGCAAGCAATACCCGGTTGCGCGGTGGCGCAATGGGCACAATAAAGAAAAGACACCGTGACGGAAAAAAGGGTACACTCTCGCCCAATTCCCATCTGGAAGATTCTCAGCAACAGTCAGACCAGGAGAAAAATATGGCGCGACGCCAATTTCTAGCTCAACTGCTGGGGCTACCCTTTCTTTCCTTGGGCGCGAAGGCCGAGGAACCGAAAAAGAAAACTCTCAAGATCATGATGAAGAGCGCCTGGGGCTCCGATGACCCCACCAAGGCGGCGTTTCCGTTTCATCATGGACTCGCGCTCGCGGAAGCTGGCCACGAGGTGCAGATTTTCCTCCTCGGCGAAGCTACCTCGTTGATGCCCAAAGTGACCGCCAATGCGGTCGTGCCGGTGGGCTGGCCGCCGCTCAGCGAAGCGTTTGAAAAAATCATGGCCAAGCACATTCCCGTCTTTGCTTGAGGGGCCTGCAGCCGGGCCCGTGGGGTCACGGAAGCAGATGTAGCGCAGTGGGGCGCAAAATTCGGCAATCCCGCGGTTTTTGTCGGCCTGGTCGAGTGGGCCGACCGCATCATCACCGAGTAAACTTTCTTCAGCGGCCCTAAGCAGTTCCCTCCTTTGTAGGGGCGGGGCTTGCCCCGCGCCCGTTCTCTTTGGATTTGATTTGCCCTTGCAGAGGCAGTCCGATTTGGTGTGAGTGGACTCGTTCCAAAATGGGAAGAATACCCCCACACCCCCGGTGTTTTCGTAAGATTGGCAAACATAAGGACTTGCGGGATACGGAACTTGGGAGAGTGTACGGAGAATGGGAGATAGAGAAAGGGGAATAGGGGACCGGGATCGGCCCCTCCCCCCCGCCATTTTTGTAAAGGATTGTAGCGTATAGGTTTAGGGGGTGGGGGTCGGCAAAAGGATTGACAGGAAAAGACTTACGGGGATGGTGGAGCAGGGGGACACGACGCGGGGTCGGAAAAGCGCAGACAAGGATGAGGAGGTGATGCGACATCCACAAAAGCAGAATAGCACAGAGTAGTTCACCTGTCAATTTATTTGTTGGATATCATTCGAATGGGAGCGGGAAGGTGTTGAGAAGGCAGGGGTTAAGAAATTTAGGAGGGGTCCGATGGATTGGGCGTGGTCGTTCCAACAGCAACCAAGTCTACTCGTGAGAAGGAGCCTACGCCTCATCCAATCAGCCCGCATTCCCGCTCCATGATAATCCGGCGGCAAAATCGGGGATTTCCCTTATGCACACTCCTGGAGGCTTGCACCCTTTATCACAGAAGGAGGGCCAACCGATGATGCAACCCAACTCAGGTCTAGCGAACAAAGGCATAGAACGAATCCTCGAACTCTCGGCGGATGCGCACATACAAAGGCGGGGGACGGTTATGGGTTCTCCGGAGTTTCACAATCTGACCGGAGCGATAGCGGCCTACGGGAAAGCGCTCGAACTGCTTACAACACTGCAACAGTGGGAAGAATTCTACGAAATGATCGGCCAGTATGACGTGCCCGCCGGCGTCGCAGTGTGTTAGATGAGGAAAAGGCTGATCCTACATGTGGCGTAAAAATTGTCCCGTCTGCCAGCAACCAATGGCAAAGAAACATCCCACGGAGACGGTGCCTTGTTCTTGCGGCAAGTACGTCTGGAAGGGCTAGGCGCCCTGATTCAAGACTCGCGAGGAGTGTCACCCGCCTGCAATCCTCTTGGCAAGACTACCCCACTGTGGTATAGATTAGTTTGTGGAGTTCATCGAATCTCGCGCCTTTACGCGGCGCCTGCACCAATTGGCCGGTGAGAACGCGGACGCTGTCCTCCGATTGATGCAGGAGGAACTGTCGGCGCAGCCAGACCGGGGCTCGGTTGTTCCGGGGCTGAGCGGGATTCGCAAGGCTCGAGCCGCCAATCCCGGTCGCGGCAAGGGTAAACGCGGCGGATTCCGGTACCTATATTTGTATCTGGAGATTCGGCGGCACATCCACTTGCTGTATTTGCTGGACAAGAATGAACAAGAAGACGCCAGCGAGGAGCAACGACGGCAGATGAGGGAATGGGCCGCGGAGATCAAGCGGGAGGCGGGAAATTGACAATGGCGAAAAAGATCAAAGTAAACATCTTCGAGGACCTGCGTGAGGCGCTGCAAGACGTGCGGGCGTACGAGCGAGGTGAGGCCGTTAACCTCCGCGTCATACATTTCCCTTCTGCGCCCAAGCAGCTTACCCCGAGGGAAATTCGGCGGATTCGCAGGAAGCTCAATGCCAGCCAGGCGGTGTTTGCGCAATACCTCAATGTGAGCGCCAATGCCGTCCGAAGTTGGGAACAGGGCACGCGGAAACCGCAACAAGCGGCGTTGAAACTACTGGTCATCGCCAAGAAAAACCCGAAGGCGCTGCTGACCGCTTAGAGGTTGCGGAAGGGATATAGAGGAAAATTCAAAACCTGCACGCTTCAAAAATCGAACTATGCGGCACCCAGACTTCCCCCCAACGACCAAGGGCCTGCCACCCTCCATATATTGGCATGTACTTTTACTGAGTGGGCCTGGCTCAGCGCCACTTGCCCCGGCCACTCTCAGGGCTTCTCCGCAATGAGCTGAAGGAAACTCGATGCTGTCGCTTGCACCTGTCGCCTTTTCTCGTCGTCGAACGCCAGTTCGTCAAGCAGTCCGGGGATGTCAACGGGGCGTACGCCCGCTACGAAAAGGGCCATCGTGGAAAGCAACACCTTCCTGAGAGTTTCGCGGACCAAGTCCACTGCCTGATCAAGATTAGGTAGATTTAGGCCAGGCTGGGCCCCGTGAACTATGTTAGACCGAAGATTGTAGAACTTCTTTACGGTGAGGAATATCTCTTTCCTAGCTTCAGCATTGGGACCCAAGAGGTTGGCGATTCTCATGGAAAGGCGATAGGTCAGTCCCTCTTTCTCATCTTTTTTTGTCAGGAGCGCCTCAAAGGCTGTTACTGCCCCGACTAATTCAAACCCTTTGTCATTCTCGGAACCGTATAGGTACAGTGCCAATTCCGCAGCTGGAAACGAACTCATGTCTCGAAGCAAAGGCAGAAGATTTTGGCGAAATGCTCGAAGGAGAGGAATTTCTCTGGAGTTTAGAACATACGGTGCAGATTCTATTGCCAGCATGCTGAAATCAAGGCCCATATCTGAGGCGCGACCGCTCGCCATCGTGGCCCAACTCTCACAGGCTTTCCCTTTGCCGAGAATAAACGTTTCACCAGCCCGAAGACGTCCTGGCTTGAAGAGTCGCAAAAGCTGAAACAATTTCCTCGAGGAGTTGATATAAAACGGAATAAACTCATTTATTCTTTGTTTGTCAAACAAAGGCAAGAAGTCATCAACGAAGACATCCCCCGAGAGAAGCAAGTCATGCCAGAGCAAGTAATCAGGTTGGTGCATCTGCAAGTGTTTGACGACCTCTTCATCAAATAGAACAGTTTCGTATTTGTCAAATCGACAAAGTCGGATTCCATTGTCGATGACAAGCTCTGGCACGTCGGAGGAAAAATGGTAAAAAGGCGTGAGGCAGAGGACTGGAGCAGTCTCTGCGGATTTGCTTGGACTCACGTTAACCTCACTACGCTCGAGAAGTTCTTTTAAACAAGCAAGGAGTAAGCTTACACCCATCCCGCTGCCCCCCGTCCCCCCATCCCACCGTTCGCCTTGCTACAATCGGCTCGTGCCGGCTAGAACCCAATCCGAGATTCATGAACTTCTGGCGATAGGTACTGACGCTGGGACGCGGCTGGACCGGTTTGTGGCGGCGCATTGCCCGGAACTGTCGCGGTCGCGCGTGCAGGAACTCATCGACGGCGGCCTTCTGCTGGTCAATGGCAAGCCCGCGAAGTCTTCGCAGAAACTTCGTGGCGGGGAACTTATCACCGTGCGGGCCCAGCCGCGGCCTGCGCCTCACGCTGAAGCGGAAGCGATTCCGCTCGATGTGCTTTACGAGGACGACGACGTGATCGCTATCAACAAAGCGGCGGGTATGACGGTTCACGCCGGCGCGGGAAACGTTTCCGGCACGCTTGTCAACGCGCTGCTGGGACGGGGGCAGGCGCTTTCGCAGGGGGGCGATCCGCTGCGGCCGGGAATCGTTCACCGGCTGGACAAGGAAACTTCGGGCGTGATCCTGGTGGCCAAGAACGACGCGGCGCACGCCAAGCTGGGCGAAGCGTTTCGGCAACGGGCGATTAAGAAGACGTATATCGCGCTGGTGCAGGGCGTTCTCGGAGAGAAGAGCGGGCGGATCGAGCTGGCCATTGGGCGCGACCCGATTCACCGCACGCGCATGACGACGCAGCGCAAATCCTGGCACGGCGAGGCCATCGCGAATCCGCGAGAGGCGCGCACGGATTGGAAGGCGCTCGCGAAGATCGACGGGACGACGCTGGTGGAAGTCCAACTCCATACCGGGCGGACGCATCAGATTCGGGTGCACTTCTCGGCGCTAAAGCATCCGGTGGTGGGCGACACGCTGTACGGCGCGGCGCGGGAGTTGAGCGTCGGAGGAGGCTCCGACGCGGTCGGACCAGACGAAGGAAGGCGAACAGAAAAGCACGGGTCTAAAGACCCGCCAGTACCAGGCGGGCCGCGTGCGGGAATGGGTCGATCCGCGGCGGCAACGGAGAATATCATGCTGGCGCCGCTGGGACGGAATTTTCTGCACGCTGCAAAGCTGGGTTTTGCGCAGCCGCGAACAGGTGCGTGGATCGAAGTGCGCGCTGCTTTGCCAGGTGAATTGCGCGACTATTTGAAGAAACTTTGCGACGCTGCGGGAGAACCGCAGAGCCGAATTGACGCTGCGCTGGCGGGGTACCTATAATCGATGCAAATGCGACGGACAATCACTTGGATCTTTTTGGGATGCGCGCTGTTGTTCTTTCCGCTGACCGAATGGGCGCAGCAGTCTTCGCCGAGTAGTAAACCGCAAACACCCTCGCCCGACGCGAAGCCTCAAGCGCCCGCCCCGGCGCAGCCGGAGGCGGCGAAGCAAGAACCAACTCAGAAAAGCAAGGAAACGATTACTTCGGTGGTCAACCTCGTGGACGTACTCTTCACGGTGCTGAACCGCCGCAACAAACTGGTTCCCGAGCTGGAAAAGACCGACTTCAAGATTTGGGACGAAAAGGCCCCGCAGGAGATCCGTTATTTCAGCAGGCAGACGGATCTGCCGCTGCGCATCGGCATGCTTTTGGACACTTCCAACAGCATTCGCGACCGCATCAAGTTCGAGCAGGACGCTTCGATCAATTTCCTGTTCAGCGTGCTGCGCCGCAACAAGGATGAAGCGTTTGTGATGACCTTCGACGACGAGCCGCAAATCGTCCAGCCATTCACCGGCGACGCGGGAGCGTTGCGCGACCAGATTACCAGGACGAAAGCGGGCGGCGGCACGGCGATCTACGACGCGATTTATGAAGCATGCGTGAAGGAACTGAGCCATCCGCCGCGCCCGCCGGGGGATCAGCCGGACGTGGTGCGCCGCGTGATGATTTTAATCAGCGACGGCGACGACAATTTATCCACGCACACCCGCTCGGACGCCATCGAAATGGCCCAGCGCACCAGCGTGGTGATCTACACCATCAGCACCAGCACGCAGTGGGTTTCGCTTTCGGAGACCAATCCGAACAAGCTGGGCGACCGCAAATATCACCTCACTGACGGGGACAGGATTCTCCAGGAAATGGCCGAGGAAACGGGCGGCCGCGCGTTTTTTCCGTATCATGTGGATGATCTGGATCAGTCGTTCCAGGACATTGGGGACGAATTGCGCAACCAGTATTCCATCGCTTATTTGCCCACAAACTACGTCCTCGACGGCCGCTACCACAAAATCCGCATCGAAGTGCCCGAGCATAAGGGCTACCAGGTGCGCGCGCGGCGCGGCTATTTCGCGCGCGCCACGTCCAATTTGCCGCAGGCAACAAACCCACCCGGGGGCCCCAGCCAGTAATCTGTTTTTCAGAACCCGCTGCACGGCGATGGCCGGTTTTGATTTCTATGGATGAATGGCATTGCGGAGCAGCACGGCGTCCGATTCCGCGTGCCCGCGCTTGATCCCTAGCTGCGAGCCGTCTTTCGAAAACGCGTAGCCGGCAATTCGTTCCGTCGTAAAATGCGTCAGTTGCCGGCGTAGAGTTCCATCCAGCGGCTGGGTCCACAAATTATCCACGCCTTTTTCGCGCACCATGTAGGCGACGGCTTTTCCGGAAGGCACGAAGGCGAGGCCCGGCAAGCCGCGCTGATCGAATTCGAACGCCGATTTTTTTCCATCCAAGAGGGAATATAAAACGAGCATGACCGTGTGATCCGCTTCGCGGACTTCGAAGGTCGCGATGGTCTTGCCGTCGGGGGAGAGTGTGTAGGGATCGGCGGGAGATTTGATGATTGTTTCCGGCGGACCACCCGCGATGGGAATTCGTTTGAGAAAATGGTTTTCAGCAGCGTCCAGGTAGTACAACCACTTACCGTCATTCGAACAAGCGGGTACGCGTTCGTTCAGGCCGAGAGTGAGGCGCGTTAAGTTCGTGCCGTTGGAATCGACGCGCCAGAAATTCGCTTCCGCGCCGCCCGAGCGGCCGAGCGTTCGAAAGACAACGTAGCGGCCGTTGCCGCAGGAGGTCACCTGATCCATGGGATAGCGGGGTTCGGAGAAAACGACGCGGTCTCCTCCGGCCGGATTCACCATTCGAATGTCCGGACCCTGGACGACCAGGAGTTGCGCATCCGGAGTCCAATCCCAGCCCCAGGGGGGCAGGTTGGAAGGCAGTTTGATGGGAATCAATTTTTCGGGCGAGCCAGCGGGAGCGATGGCAATTTCAAATTTTCCCTGGACCTGGCTCGCGGCGATGCTTTGGCCGTCCGCTGAAATACTGGGATGAATGTAATCGTTGGTGTCGGTGGTCAAGAGGCGGAAATCACCGCCGGGGAAGGAAACAATTCCGAGCTGATTTCGAAGAAAGCCAGTGGGGGCGGTGGTCGCAGAGACGAGAAGAGCGCTGCCATCGGGAAACCACGAAGGTTCAAGGTAAATGCGATCTTTCGCAATGGCCACTTGCTTCGTCTCACCGCTGGCTGCATCCACGGCAAGGAATCCGGCGAGATCGTGAGGAGTTGGCTGAACGATGGGAATCACGATGGTCTTGCCATCGGGGGACCAGGAAAGGGTCAGGCTATCGGTGAGAATGTCCTTGTGATGGAAGAGATCGCGTTCGAACGAGCCATCGCGCCGAGCGATCTTTAGGTCGGTCACGGCAGAATCGCCGTGTTGGTGCAAGTAGGCGAAGCGCTGGCCGTCGGGCGAAAAGGCGATAGGACTGTCCACGTCTTTAATGAGCAGACGCGGAGTTCCCCCCAGCATGGGAGCGTCGTAGAGGGAAGCAATGGCCTGCTCGGAGTCGTCGCGCCGGACGAAGTAGATGTAATTGCCGTCGGGCGAGAAGGTGAGGCCGCTGTAGCGCGTGGCGGCGGGGGTAACGACCTGCGTGTTGCTCCCAGTGGGAATGTGGCGGAGCCAGAGGGACTGCAGGCCATTCTCGTCCAGGACGTGGAGCAGGTATTTTCCGTCGGGAGAAACCCTGGCCAGGGAGACGTGGCCGCTATTGGTGAGATTTTCGATAGACATGCTTTCGGAGGGCAAAGCGTTCTTATGAGGCAGAAGGGAATAGATGCCGAAAGCCGCGGCGGCGAGCAGGAGCAACGCGGCCGCCAGCACCAGGCCGGTGCCGAATTTGTTCTTGCCGGCGGCGGCGATCAAGACGGAACCGCTCGAGGGAGAACGTGACGGCTCGGCGGCGCGCGTGGACGATGGTGTTGGGATGCGACCCGAGGAGGAGGAAACGGGCGTCACCTTGCCGGAATCGATCTCACGTTGCAGGCGCTTCAGGTCGGCGCGCAACTCGGCGGCGACTTGGTAGCGCACGTCGCGGTCTTTTTCGAGGGCTTTGTTGAGGATGCGCTCAAGCTCGGGAGGAACAGCGGGATTCAGGGTGACGGGAGCCGTGGGCGCGTTGTGCAGGATGTTGTCGAAGACGACGGCGCTGGTGCTGCCGGGGAAAGGGAGCTTGCCGGTGGTCAGTTGGTAGAGGACGCCGCCGAGGGAGAATAGGTCGCTGCGCGGATCGAGTTCCTCGCCGCGCGCTTGTTCAGGAGACATGTAGGAGATGGTGCCGACGGCGGAGCCGGGACTGGTGAGGAGCAGAGTTTCGGGATCGCCTAGAGTTTCGCCGCCGAAGTTGGCATGGTGCTCGGGAAGCAGTTTGGCGAGGCCGAAATCGAGAATTTTGACGGCACTGCGTTCGGTGACAAAAATGTTGGCGGGCTTGATGTCGCGGTGGATGATGCCTTTTTTGTGCGCGGCGTCGAGGGCGTCGGCGAGCTGGATGCCGATGTCGATGATGCGGGGAATCGGGAGGGCGCCGAGAGGGATCAGTTTGTCGAGCGTTTGCCCTTCGAGCAATTCCATGGCGAGGAAGGTGCGGCCGTCGTGCTCTTCGATGGCGTGAATGATGCAGATGCCGGGATGGTTGAGGGCGGAGGCGGCGCGGGCCTCGCGGAGGAAGCGTTCGAGAGTTTGCGGGTCGCGGCGGGTGTCTTCGGGAAGAAATTTGAGGGCCACGCGGCGTCCGAGTTTGGTGTCTTCCGCTTCGTAGACGATGCCCATGCCGCCTTTACCAAGCTGGCGGAGGATGCGGTAGTGGGCGATGGTTTCGCTGAGCATGGGTGCGGAATGAAGCATGGATGGTAGACGGTCGGGCGAGTGCGGTCAATTCATTCGGGGGGAGAGGGTTGAGATCGAAGACCAGAAATCAGACGGGAAAGCAGCTCGACAGGTGCCACGCCCGATTTTGAGTATTTCGGTGGTAAATTGAGGTGTGGAACGGCTTTCTCCGGATAGCTTTCTATAGAACATGCGATACCTGGTGCGAGCGCGGGTGAAAACTGGATGCCAGCAGGCGCTGGCGGAAGCGATTGAGCGCGGCACGCTGGGCGCAGGCTCGGTTGCGGAGGGCGAATATCTCCGCAACATGAATGAGGCGAGGGTTTGTGCCGACGAGACGGTGCGCTGGGTGGAAGTGTGCTATTGCACCACTCCGCTGCAGGAAGAGCGTCCTTACTGGGGAGAGTATTTTGAGCTGGTCAAGGTGAAGGACGCCCACGACCGCCGAAAGTGCCGCGACGAAAATGGCTCCGAGCCCTGGGCCTGCGGCGATTGCGACTGCACCGCGCGCCTCGGGGAAAAACTGAAGAAAACTGGTGAGCCCTTCCTCGAACTTCTGGGGAGCTCTCTTGACGGCTCTAGATCCTAGAGCCGGATCGCGAGCTCGCAGCCCTAATCCCAAAGCCTGTTCGGAAATACGTTCAGCGACAAACTCCGCCATTTTCAACCGGCACGGTTGTAGGAACCGTTCCAAGCGCCTGATGGGAGCTGAGGACGCGGCGGAAGAGGCGTTTTGGAACAGGGAAAAAATAATGCTTGACATATTCCTATATGGGAATGTATTGTTGGCGCATGGCAAGGGCGGCGACAACTTCGGATGCGTTCAATGCGGTGGCGGAGCCGCGGCGGCGGGCGATTCTGAGCTATCTCGCGCTGCAAGAGCGCCCGGTGGGGGAGATAGTGGATTTGCTGGGGATGGAGCAGCCGTCCGTGTCGAAGCACCTGCGCGTGTTGCTCGAGGTGGGCTTGGTTAACGTGCGGCGCGACGGCCGGCGTATGCTCTATCGAACCAACGCCGAGGCGATCCGGCCGCTTCACGAGTGGACCGAGACATTTGAGCGGTTCTGGCGTCTTCAATTGAGCCGCATCAAAGAACGCGCTGAGGGGAAAAACAATCCGTCAAACGATTCGGGACCAGACTTCATTCGAGGGAGGAAAAATGATCTCAACAGCAACAAGAATTGAGGATTTGACGCTGGGCATCACTGAGGAAATCCAGGTGCGCGCATCGCTGGACGATACGTTTGCGGCGCTGCTCGAGCAGTTGGGGCCGCACAACGAAGGTCCTGAGAACGGGCCGATGCCGATGAAGCTCGAGGCGTGGCCGGGCGGCAGGTGGTACCGCGACCTGGGCGGCAACAACGGCCACTTCTGGGGTGTTGTGCAGGCCATCAAGCGGCCGACATTGCTCGAGATTACGGGGCCGTTGTTCATGTCCTATCCGGCCGTGTCGAACGTGCAGTACCGCTTGAACCAGAAAGATGGCGGAACGCTGATCACCTTTCATCACACGGCGCTTGGACTGATTCTGGATGACCACCGAAAGGGTGTCTCGAAGGGATGGTCCTATATCAATGACCACGTGCGGCAGCGCGCGGAAGCGGCGCGTTCGCGTTGAACGGCGACGCGGCGAGAGGAGGAACCGATGTGTCCATTTTGCATCGGCAGCGCAGCGCTGATGGCTGGAAGTTTGATGTCCTCGGGCGGATTGGCCGCGCTTGTCGTGAACGGGTTTCGTTCGAAGAGAGAGACGAAAGGAGCCGTCATGAGAATTGTAGATTCTATCTTGATGGAAATGGAGCAGGAAGCACGAACGACGAAGCGAGTCTTGGAGCGAATTCCAGAAGACAAACTCGCCTGGAAACCACACCCGAGATCCTTTTCCCTAGGCCAGTTGGCCCTGCAGATTGCTTCCGTGCCGGGCAGCGTCGCTGCGGCAGCGGTGCCGGACAGTGTGGAAGCCCCGAACTTTTTGCAGCCGGAGCCCAAGAGCCGCCAGGAAGTTCTGGATACTTTTTCGAAGAGCCTTGAGAGTGCAAAGGAAACGCTGAAGAAGATGGACGATGCCCGGCTCATGTCCACGTGGACCTTGACGAAAAATGGAAAAGTCTTGATGTCCATCCCGCGCATCGGGTTCATTCGCTCGATTCTCATGAATCATAGCTATCACCATCGCGGGCAGCTCTCCGTCTATCTGCGGATGCTGGAAGTTCCAGTGCCGTCGATTTATGGCCCCAGCGCGGACGAAAATCCATTTGTTTAGTTTCTTGAAAGTCCAATCGATAATTCAGACCAAAGGAGGAAACATGGGCGAAGTAACGAACGAGCAGGTGAATTTGATGTTGCGGCTGTTTGAGGACAGGCGCGAGCCAAAGTTGAGAGAAGCGCGGGAATGGTTCTCAGCCAATTTCCACGTGAAAACAGCGGACGACTTGATGCGCGTGTGTCCTCCCGGCAGCAAGGAAAACACCTACATGCGCATGGTGCTCGGTTACTGGGAGATGGTGGCGAGCATCGTGAACCGCGGCCTTATTGAAGAGGAGTTTTTCTTCGAAAGCAACGGGGAACAGTGGGCCGTGTTTGAACAGGTGAAACCAGTGCTCGGCGCGTGGCGCGCCATGTTCAGCAGCCCAAACTTCCTCGCCAACCTGGAAACACAGTGCAAGCGCCTGGAAGTGTGGCGGGAGAAGCGCAACCCCGGCTCCAACGAAGCCATTCGCAAGGTGCTTGCACAGATGCAACAGGCAACTCAAGCGCCCAAGGCACAGGCGGCAGTCAGCTAGAGTTCAGACTGAGGCTTGTTCTATTTTCAAGTGTTTGCTACGCAATTCCGGCGGCACCCGTACTTCCGCGGAAAGTGTACGAATCAGAAAGGAGAATCAGTCATGGCAACGAGAGCAATGGAACACCCAAAGGTTGTGACGCCGGCGGAATGGGTTGCCGCGCGAAAAGAGCTGCTGAAGAAGGAAAAGGAGTTCTCGCGGCTGCGTGACCAAGTGAGCCGGCAGCGCCGGGAACTGCCCTGGGAAAAAGTGGAAAAGGCCTATATGTTCGATGGGCCAAAAGGCAAGGAGACGCTGGCCGATCTCTTCGGTGGCAGGAGCCAGCTGATTGTGTATCACTTCATGTTCGGCCCGGATTGGAAGGAAGGCTGCCCGAGCTGCTCATTTATTTCCGATCATATTGATGGCAGCGGAGTGCACCTGGCGGCAAGGGACGTGCGGCTGGCGGTGGTTTCGCGAGCGCCGCTGGCGCAGATCGAAGCCTTCAAGAAACGCATGGACTGGCGCTTCCATTGGGTCTCCTCGAACAGCAGCGATTTCAACTATGACTATCAGGTGTCCATGACGAAGGAGGAGTTGGAGAAAGGCGAGGTGTACTACAACTATTCGATGCAGAAATTCCCCAGCGAAGAGCGGCCCGGGACCAGCGTCTTTTACAAGGACGCAGCCGGCCACATCTTCCACACCTATTCAAGCTACGCTCGCGGGCTGGACATCCTTATTGGCGCGTACAATTGGCTGGACATAGCGCCAAAGGGGCGCGACGAGGAGGGGTTGAAGCACACGATGGCGTGGGTACGGCACCACGACAAGTATGACGAAGCGTACAAAGTAGACGCGAAGGCCGAGTACGTGCAGCCCGCCAAGGCTGGGGGCTCCGCTGGCGATTGCTGCGAACATCACTGACTGTTGATTTTTGGTTGCTTCAAGAATTTATCGGGCGAATTGGGCGACGTCTCTTGAGAAGGAAATCGGAGTTTAGTCTTTTGGGTATAGGATCTCGACGCCGGCCCTGGTGGTTTGGAGTTTCAGCCTGGCTCGATTGCCCTTCTCTTGTGAACTTGGAGTCGAGGGCAGATAGATTATCCGGTAGGCGGACTGCAAATCAGCGGTGAGCCGCTGAAAGATCTGTCCAAGTTGTTTGTGCGACTCAGGAATCAGAACTTCTCCGCCAGATTCGTCGGCAATCTTAAGGGCTTGCTCACGACTGCGCTTTTCGATTCGCTTTGAATGGCCGCCACCGAAACCCTCACTGAAGATCACAGGAAAAATGGAGACGCCACCTTTGCGGGCAACATCGAGAACGTTCTCAGCTTGATTCCTGCTGGCGTTGTCTTCAAAATCGCTAAAAACCACATACACCTTGCGGCCGGGAATGCTGGCAAGCTTCTCAGGTGTCAATACCAAACAAAGCGCATCGTATAGGGCAGTCGAACGCAGGTAGGGTGCTTCAGCAACTTTCCTTAACCCGAGATCGATATCCTCGAGTTTTTTTGTCGGCTGGACCAGCGCGTACATCTGATCATTGAAGGCCAATACGAATCCGGAATCTCCTTCATGCCAGATCGAACGGACGAACTCACTCGCCAATCCCATTTCGTATGGTATGGACTTGTCGGCGCGGCGGCTTCCACTCACATCGAAGAACAGTCCGATCGTGAGTGGCTCGCGAGCGGCGGGAGAAATAGATTTGATCGTTTGCTCCACCTTGTCCTCAAACAGCCGGAGTTCTTCGGGTTTGAGGTCGGTAACCGGCCGGCCGTCTTTGTCGAGGGCGATCAAATCTAATACTCGAAGCCGTGGAGCAGCGGTTTCGTCATTTGGAGAAGTAGCTGAGGGACTTGAAGTACCGGGAGCTTGTCCGACCGCTATTGATAGTCCGAAACCGTGCAAGCAAAGCGCAGAAAGCAGCAAGAATCGGAACGCCATCCAAATCACGAGTTTTTATCCTTTCGGGGCGTAGTAGCCTTTGCGCGTCAGTACCTTCAAATCCTTCTCGGCGGTTTCCACTTTGACTTTGCGGAATTTTCCATCCTGCGCCGAGTTGGTCGGATAATAGCCCAGCGTATATTGGCTGCGGAGCTCCTGGGAAATCTCGTCAAAGGCTTCCAGCAGTTTCTTTTCTCCCCGAACGGAGATCATGCGTCCGCCGGTTTCCTCCGCGATTTTGTGCGCCACGCCGGGGTTGCCGCCATAGCGCGGGTCCACCACCAGCAGGATGTGAATCACGGTGTCCGTCCGCTGGGCTGCTTCAATCGCTTCCTCCAGTTTCACTTTGCTGCCCTCATCCTGCGCGTCGGTGACGATCACAATCGCCTTGCGCCCGGCTTCCGTGGCAAGTTTTTCACCGCACGCCAAGTAGATGGCATCATACAAAGCGGTGCCCGTGATTTGCCGCGATCCGATCGGGCCCGGATTTCCGCCCATGGATCCTTGGTCCGGGATGTTGATCCGGCTCTTGCGAATGGCGCGCTCCAGTTGGCCGCGCTCGTCGGTGAAATCCGAGAGCAGATCGACATTGGAATCGAAGGACATCACCAGCGCTTCATCGCCCTTGCGGATGATGCGTCCGATGAACTGGCTCCCCGCGTCTTGAATGGACGGCAGCATGTCCTGCTCGCTGCCGGAAGTGTCCAGCAGCAGCGCCAGGGTGATCGGCAGGGCCACTTCTCTCGAAAAGAACGCGATTTTCTGTTCCTGATTGTCCTCGGAAACCCGGAAGTCTTCTTGTTTCAAGGTGGGCACGATCCGCTTGTTCCTATCCCGCACGGTCGCAAACAGGTTCACCAGGTTTACCTGCGATTTGATCACTGGCCCTTGTCCGGCAGGCTCCTGCGGCATCGCCGGAAGGGCCAAAGTCACCGCAACCGTTGCGGTCACCCCTTGCATCAAAAGCTTATGCATCGAACCCATGTATACTTTCCCCTGCGAAAGATGCCCGGCCGGAAAGAGTCCCGCGCGGGTACTGCCGCCCTGTAGGATGCCGCGAAGCGGCGCGATGGATGCGTGGCCGAAGTCAACCGCGCGGATCATTTCCATACGAAGTTTGGCTTGGGGACTATGAAAAGTCTACGAAAAACGTTTCTCTTGGTTTGCGCGTTGCTACTCGTCGTGCTGCCTTCCCATCTTGGCGCGCAGGCGCCCCAGCAGGACGCTACGCCGTCGGCGCCGCAACAGAACCTGCCAGCGCCAGCGCCACCGAAGGGCCAGGGCAAAATCATTTTCTCGGTAAACGAAGTCGTCGTGCCCGTCACCGTGAAGGACAGGTCTGGAAGCCTGGTTCCCGACCTGCGTATCGACGAATTTCGGGTTTTTGAAGACAACATCGAGCAGCGCGTGTCCTCTTTCAGGGCCGATCCGCTTCCCATATCCATGGTTCTGCTGATTGACAACGACTTGAAATCCAAGGACGCCAAGCAGGTTACCGAGAGTTTGCGGGCGATCGTTGCCAGCCTGAGCTTGAGCGATGAAGTATTCGTTTGCCGCTTTGACCAGTTTTTCCACGAAGGCAAGGGCTTCCTTAGCGACCAGGATAAACTGCTCACGGAGTTGAAGCGCACTCGTCTGGACGATGAGCCTTCCGTGGGACCATCCAGCGCGGCCATCAGCAATGCCCCGTCGATCAACGGGCACTCCGCCATCAGCGATGCGCCGAACATTACCGGCGCGACGCTGAACATCAAGGGCCAGCCGACCAAGGCATTGGATGATGCGGTGTACGCCGCGGCGCAACTGCTGAAGGACCGCGATCCGGAGCGGCAGCGGCGCAAGATTATTTTTCTGGTTTCCGATGGTGTAAATGGGCTGAAATCCAATACCAATAACTATGACACCGTGCTGAAGGAGCTCCTTCGTTACAACATCGCCGTTTACGGAGTGGGCGTGGGCAGCGCGTTTTTCGAACGGCGCTTCGAGCGGCTTTCCAAGTACGCCCACGATACCGGCGGCGACGTCTATTACGGCCTGAAGAGCCGCGCGATGGAGGAGTTGTACGCCAGGGTCACGGAAGAGGCGCGCAACCAGTACACCTTGGCTTATTCCCCGAGCGGAACGGACCGCGGCGCGGAATACCATTCCGTCGAAGTGCGTGTGAGGCGCGAAGGCCTGACCATCCTGGCCCGCGCAGGTTACTACACCGGCGGCACGCCGCGATAAGCTGAATTACCATTTTCATTCCGATTTCTCTTGACTCTTGCCCGAATGCGCTCATATATCAGTGCAGGAGCTGGTGGCCAGCGCTGGCGCTAGTCATCGGTTCCGACTGAGGAGGAAATTCGCATGAAGAAAAAGGCCAAGAAGGATGAGAAAAAGGCCCCCAAGAAAGGAAAATAAAAGTTCTCCAACAAGATTTCGCAGCCCAGGCGCCCTGACCCAGGTTAGGGCGCCTCTTCTCTTCCACCTCAATAACCGTGGTGAAGGCGATTCGCTCAGGTCTTTGCCCCCGGTACTCCTTCTACTTCTCTCGGCAATCCTTCCAGCGCGCGCTCGCGCAGATATAGAAAGAGCGGCAGCGCCAAGCTCACTCCCACGGCGCAAAGTCCTGCAACTGGAAGCAAGCGTAGCCGCACGCGGACTCTCCGCCCTTCCATCCGCATAAACACAAGAAGCACCGCGGACGAAACCAGCACATCCAGCCCGAAGAACGCGCTGATTCGGTTGGCAAAAAGCTGGCGGACAAGCAGACCAAGCTGCAACCCGTTTTCCATGACCCACGGGACGAATTGCGAATAAGGGATGGCAGTTCCGAGGATGCAGAGGAACAAATAAACATTTTTGCGATTCACAGCAGTCTCTCCAGTTGAACTTCCATCGAGAAAATCATGGGAGTCTCTAAGAAGCGCTTAGGGCTTCTTCATGCGCCGGGCAAATCGGCTTGTACGCGCAACTGCGGCAGATGAAGCCTCGTTTCGCTGGGAACTCTCCCGCGCGAATATCAGCCGCGGCTTCCTGCACCATTCTCTGCGCTTCGTCCAACTGCTTGGCATCGCGCGTGGTTTCCTGCCGCTCATCGTTTTGCAAATAATGAAATACCAGCCGCACGGGTTCCAGCTCCAAAATCTCCTTCACCGCCAGAGCGTACAAGCTCAGTTGCAAATCTTTCTTGGCGTCCACATCTTTTTTCGGGCGTCCCGTCTTGTAATCCACGATTTCCACGTCCCGCTTGCTCCCCAGCGAGTTGATCTGGTCGATGCGGCCCTTGATGATGACGTTGTTGTCGAGGGGCAATTCGAACGCCTTCTCCTGCTCCAACGCTTGGGGGAGCTCCGCCATCATGCCCGCATGAAACGCTCGCAACTGCTCCACCCCGTCCTTCTTGTATTCCTCTTCCTGATATTGGTCTTCAAATCCTTTCGAACTCCATTCCATCTCAAAAATTCTTTGCACTTCTTCGAATGGCAGTTTCACGCCCTTACGCAGTTGGTCTACGAAACGTTTTATCGTCGTGTGCATCACGGCGCCAAAACTCATCGCCGCCTTCGGCCCTTCCCGGAGCGACCACAAATACCCGAACAGATACCTTTGAGGGCACGTCCGGTAGCCACTTAGCGCCGAAGGGCTGAGCGTCAGCGGCTCCGGTGACGATGGGTGAAACTCCTCCGCCCAATCCGCGATGCGCGAAAAAATCTTTGCCGGGCCCTCCGCGGCGCGGAATAGCGGAGCATCTTCCCAGTCGTCTTCTGCTCGATCCTTTTTTGCTGCGGGCGGCAGCTTTGGCATGATTAGGCGCACATCCTGCCGCTTTATCGCCGGTTCCATCACAATGTCTTCGATGAACACCGGCACTTTTCCTTTTTTCTCCGTCACTGTCGTGATGGTCAGCCGTTCCTCTGCGCGCGTCAGCGCCACGTAGAACAGCCGCCGCTCTTCCTGGATATGAAACTGCTCCGCGGGGGCGCCCTCTTTCATGAGCTCCACCGGGAATTCGAACACCCGGGACCTCTCGGTTGCCGGAAACGCGCGGTTGTTCACGCGCAGCAGAAACACCTGCCGAAACTCCAGGCCCTTCGCTCCATGCACGGTCATCAACTGCACAGCGTCGATCGGCGCGTCGTCTTCCAGGCTCACCACTCCGCCGGCCTGAGCGTAGTAATCCAGATATTCCATAAACTCCGCCAGGCCGCGCGTTTCGCTTTTCGGTTCCCACTCCTTCGTGAATTCCGCCAGCCGCGTGGCGTATTTTCGATCGTGTTCCTTGGCGCGCTGCGGTATCTCCAGCCACTCGGTCAAAGCTCCCAGAATCTCACGCGCGGTGCAGCGCTTCAGTGTTTTTCTTTGCGAAGAAACAAATTCCACCAGTTGCCCGAGCGCCGCGTGCGAGTCGTCGAATGCCAATTGTCCTTGGGGCAGTTGCAGGAGATCGTAGATGGCCTTTTTCTCCTTCCGGGCGCGTTCGGCCAGGCGAACCAAATCCGGCGCTTCCAGGCGCCATGCCGGCGCGGCCAGCACGCGCGCGCATGCAATATCGTCATAGGGCTTGTCGATCAGCCGCAGGTACGCAAGCACGTCCCTCACCAGGGGATGCTCCAGAATGGAGAGTCTCGTGATTACAAACGGAATCTTCCGCCGCGACAGCTCTTCCACCAGATGATCCCGGTGCGCGTGCTGGCGGTAGAGCACGGCAAAATCCTTCCAGCGCCGTCCCGCTCCATGAACGCGCTCGAGTTCGCTCGCCACCCATCGGGCTTCTTCTTCTGGAGTCGCCAGCTCGACGATGCGAATCTTTTCACCCGGGGGTTTGTTTGGAGAGAGCACTTTCTTTGGAAAGTCGGCGCTCACCGTATTCTGCCCGATCACCTGCATCGCCACGCGCAGGATGTTCGGCGTCGAACGGTAGTTCTCCGTCAGTGCCACGCGGAACGGTGTGGAGTCCTGGCCCTCCTTCCATCCCGCAAATCGCTCCAGGAATAATTTGAAACTCCCGAACGAAGCTCCGCGGAACCGGTAAATCGCCTGGTCGTTGTCGCCGACCGCGACGATATTCTTCGTGGGCCCCGCCAGGAGCTCCAGTAGGCGGAGTTGCGCGATGTTGGTGTCTTGAAACTCATCGACCAGGATGTAGCGGTATTTTTTTTGCAGCGCCTCGCGCAGTTGCGCGTCCTGCTCGAGCAAGGCCACTGCTCCGGTGATCAGCGACCCAAAGGAAACGCGCTTCTTTTCGCGCAGCAGTTCTTCGCTGGCCCGGTAGGCGCGCGCCAGTTCCTGCTGCAACGCCACCGTTTCCAGGCGTTCCGCAAGAGTGTCTTCGTCCAAGGCATCGCGTTCGGCTTCCAGACGAGCCGCTAGCCCGTCGGCATAGCGCTGATAGTCTTCGCCGGACACCAGTTCGTCCTGGCAACGCGAAAAAAACTCCACAAAATCGTTCAAGAATTGCCCGGGATCGGCCAATCTCCTGTATTTCTCCAGGCGCAGCCGTCGCAGGTTGCGCCGCAGCAGGATCCAGTGATCGAACTCGTCCAGCATCACCCGTTGCGGGTCGGCTTCCGCCAGCATCGTCTCGCAGAAGGAATGAAACGTCGCCAGCGTCACGGCCTTGCCGCGCTCGCCCGTCGCTTTCACCACGCGCGCCTTCATTTCGCCAGCGGCTTTCTTCGTGAACGTCAGTCCAAGAATATTTTCGCCCGAAAGCGACGCATCCGATTGCAACAGGTGACGGATGCGTTCGGTAATGACGCGCGTTTTTCCCGTGCCCGCGCCCGCAATCGCCAGCAGCGGCCCGTCGCCATGCGTGATCGCGCGCCGCTGCGCGTCGTTGAGCTTCAGCCCGCTTTCGCCAAGCGGTTCCATCTCAAACAGCGTCGCCATGACTCAAGCAGGTTATCGGATTTTAATGCGAAGGGGAAACCGCGCGAAGCTCTACTTTATCGTGTCGAGAATCTGTTGCCGCGAAACACCCTTGTGGGCGGCAACAAAACGAAGGATTGCGTTGAGAGTCCCGATGCGCAGCGCCTTGTGGGCCGGGATTGGAATTCGCTGGTGCCCAGGCTACTCAGTCTGAAGAATGATGTGACTTCCCGTTTGGCCAACTTCACGGTATGACCAGCTCTCGCAAAGCGCGTTCGCAAGTTCGCGTCCACTCAGGTCGCGCGGACTTTTCATCTCGTTGACAGGACTTCATTGTGGACCAATCGCAGCCGGATCCATTGTGGCTTCGGGCCGTCAAAGAAATAAGCGTCCACGGCATCCTTGACCATTGCTCGTAACTCTTCCCAGGTGTCACCTTGAGTGACGATGCTCTCGGTCAAGCACTCCGCGACGTAGCCGCCGTCAGCCTCTTCGGTGACTTCGAAGATCAATTCGCTCTCGCTCGGGTTACCCATTTTGCTCCTCGATACTCAGAGCGTAACACGCACATTGTCGGCCAGCAATTGGTTCAAGCGGAGTGTGGCAACTTGGCTCTCATCTTTGCGACTTCTCGCCAGCGGCAACTTGCCGGTTGAACTCAACTGATTTCTTTTTCGGGACGGTGAGCGTTTGCCACTTATCGCCTGCGAAGTGCCGCGCCAGGTAAACAATTTGGCCCACGTGATAGGAATAGTGCGCCACCTGGCGGTTGATGGCCTGCATGACGGAATGCGGTTCGGTGCGGATGGTTATCGTCCGCGTCAGATCCGTATCGCTAAGTGGTTCCAGGGCGCCGAAGAGAAGTTTCCACCCGCGTTCCCACATCTCCATCAATTCCGTTCGGGTTTTTGGCGGCGCTTCAAATTCCGTGTCGCGGTGGCGGTCGGGCTTCTCGCCATCGCTGGTTAGAAAATCCGTCCAGCGCGAACGCATGTTTCCCGCCATGTGTTTCACGATGATGGCGATGGAATTGGATTCGGCATCGAGCATTGTGAAGAGCGACTCGTCCAGGCACTGCGCCATCGCCCGGTCGCCCAGCTTCTTGTAGTAGTGAAAAACACCGATGGAATCCTTTATGTAGGACGTGGTGAATTGGTGTGCCATAGCTACATTTTGTCCCCTCTTCGAGGGCTGTCAAGCCCCCTAGCTGAGGCCGGCTCCACTGCGTAAATCGGAGGCGACCAACTGGAGTGTTCGCGCAACTAAGCAAGGCAATGGCAGAAAGCTTTCTGAGGGATGCCGGAGTGGGAGAAAGAATCGCTTGACAATTCGCTTTTTATTCGCCTAGGATCGGTGCGCCCGAATCTCAAATTCCGCAAGGGAGGAAGTCATGACTATTGGACAAATGATGCTTGGAGAGTTTGATCAGGAGATGCAGAACACTCGCAAGGTCCTGGAACGCTGTCCCGACGAAAAGTGGAACTGGAAGCCGCACGAAAAATCCGGCACCCTCGGCTGGCTCGCCGGACACGTCGGCACCGTCCCCGAATGGATCGCCATGACCATCAACACCGAAGAGCTCGATTACGCTCCCGTCGACGGCCCGTCTTACCAGCCGCCCAAGATCGAGAATCGCGCGCAGCTCCTGGCCGCCTTTGACAAAGCCAGCGCCGAAGCACGCGCCGCACTCGCCAAAATCAACGACGCCGACATGATGAAAGGCTGGAAGCTGCTGGCCGGCGGCCAGGAAATTTTCACCATGCCGCGCGTCGCCTGCATTCGCGGAATGTGCCTCAACCACCTCATCCATCATCGCGCGCAGCTCACCGTCTATTTCCGCCTGCTCAACGTCGCCGTTCCGGGCCTTTACGGTCCCAGCGCGGATGAAACGCAGCAAGCCTCTGCGGGAGCCGCCACGAATTAGAATCCGTTTGCGGATGGGGGCGGGATTCTCCGCCCCCGTCAGGTTTCCCGCCGTGTCAGCCTCCTTTCTGGCTTCGCGCTATAATGAGGTTCGTTGCCCTGCTGGAGGCCTGCCATGACCACCGAAACTCCCGTCATTCTCTCCGCCGTTCGAACTCCCATCGGTAAATTTCAAGGCGGTCTCGCTGGATTCCCCGCGACGGAATTAGGCGCCAAAGCCGTCGCCGAAGCCATCCGCCGCGCGGGCCTCGATTCGAATCAAATTGACGAAGCCATTCTCGGCAACGTCGTGCAAGCTGGCCTCGGACAGAATCCCGCCCGCCAGGCGGCGCTTAAAGGTGGCTGCGGGCTGCGATGCGCGCGTCGCGGCCATGACCATCAATAAAGTTTGCGGCTCCGGACTGAAAGCCGTGGCGCTCGCGGCGCAGGCGGTACAGCTTGGCGAATCGGAAATTGTCGTCGCCGGTGGGATGGAGTCCATGTCCAACTGCCCGTATCTGCTGCCGCAAGCCCGCAGCGGCTACCGCATCGGCGATGGAAAACTCGTTGATTCCATGATCAACGACGGCCTGTGGGACGCGTACGAAGATTTTCACATGGGCATGACCGGAGAACTGGTCGCCGAAAAATACGGCATCACGCGCGAAGAGCAGGATCACTTCGCGTTTGAAAGCCACCAGAAAGCCGTGCGCGCGCGCAAGTCCTGTTTCTTTGAAGCGCAGATTCTGCCCATCGAAGTGCCGCAGAAAAAAGGCGATCCGATCGTCATCAAGTACGACGAATCGCCCCGCGAAGACACCACCATGGAGGCACTTGCAAAATTAAAGCCCACCTTCAAAAAAGACGGCACCGTCACTGCGGGCAACGCGCCCGGGACCAACGACGGCGCGGCCGCCTTGATTGTTACCAGCGAACGCAATGCTTCGCGCCTCGGCAAGCAGCCCATCGCGCGAATCGTCGCGCAAGCCGTCAGCGGCGTCGAACCCAAGTGGGTGATGATGGCGCCCGTCGACGCCGTGGAAAAGTTGCTGAAGAAAACCGGTTGGGACCGCGATAGAGATGTCGACCTCGTTGAGCTCAACGAAGCCTTTGCCGTCGCCGCCATTGCCGTGACGCGCCAGCTCAAGCTCAATCCCGAAAAAGTGAATGTGAACGGCGGCGCCGTCGCGCTTGGCCATCCCATTGGCGCGAGCGGCGCGCGCATCCTCGTCACGTTGCTGTATGAATTGCACCGCCGCAATCTCAAGCGCGGCGTCGCCGCCCTCTGCCTCGGCGGCGGCAACGCCGTGGCCGTCGCCGTCGAGCGGTATTAGACAAGGAATCCGTGAAGTACTGTCCGTTGTGCGCGGCTGAATATCGCGAAGAAATCAGAAAATGCGCCACCTGCGGGGCGGCGTTGGTCGCCGCGCTCAGTGCCGAGTATGTGCGCGCGAATCCGGCCCGACTACTGTGGAGCGGCCGCGACGTGGACGAGTTTGACTCTGTAACGGCCGTTATTTCCGAGGCCGGGATTCCCGCTCGCTCAGAGCGTGCCCTTGGTGGCCTGATTGGTGCCATCACGCGTCGCGCATCCACGATCCACGTTCTTACGCATGATTTTGAGCGAGCCTTGGAAGTTGCCGCAGCCTCGTTGGCCGCTCGGTCAACCGGGGCCGCGCCGACCCAGATCTGCTACAACTGCTCGGCCGCTTGCTCCGCATTTCTCGCTGCTTGTCCTAGTTGCAAAGCGCAATTGATCGTCGAACCTATTCCGGCAGAGGATTCCATGCCCGGAGGGTCTCACCCAGCCACGCTCAAGTACTGTCCCACTTGCGATATCAAGTACGGCGCTGGTTTTGAGCTCTGCACGGTCTGCGGCGTGGCGCTCGTCCCGGAAGAGTTTCGCGGCCGTCCCCTGAATGAAAAAGAACGTAACGAGCGCCTGGAGCTGGCTTGGCGAGGAGGCGACCCTGTTGCCGTCAGCAATGCGATTGCCGCGCTCCGCGAACAGGGAGTTCAGCACTATGTGCAAGCCACTAGCGATCACCTCGTTTTTGAACTTGCCATGCCCCGTCCCAAGTACATCATCCGTGTGTTCGCTAGTGATCTTTCAAAGGTCAGGGAGCTCCTTGCGAATATTCAAGACAGCCCGTTCTTCGGCAATGAAACCAGTCCGGAAGCATCCGAAAGCGGCAACGTGCTAGCGATTCCCGCCCGGCAACCTTGGAATCCCGCCGCGGCAACTGCGGAGATTTGGTCCGGGGGAGATACTGCCCTGGCGCAGCTGCTTGAAGATTGCTTTCTTGAAAACCGCATTCCCTATCGCCGCCAGGGCCGCGCACCCGGAATGCTTCGCTACTTCGTTCTTCCTTCCGACGAACCCGCCGCTCGCGAAATCATCCGCGAGGTCACGCAGGCAACCCCGCCGGAGTAGTCTTTTCCGCTGCCAAGAGCCACGAATCACCTTAGTGCGATGCAATGGATTCTGCTCCAACTGAGGTTTTTAGGTCATTCCCGCAGTAAGGGCAAAACTTGTCGGATTCAACGACTTCGTGCTTGCACTGCGGGCAGGACGGATACAGGTTGCATTTGCAGTTGGGGCAGAAGTTGAATCGCGCTCCCACGGTGGTGCCGCAGGCGGGACAGGGATACGGCAGCGGCTCGCGCATTAGAAAATAGATGATGAAGCCAATGGCGAAATACGCTGGGAAAAGGAGGATTACCAGAAGAGTCCAAAGTGTTGAATTCATGCCGCGGCGCTTTGCGTCGCGATTGACGTAGCCGAATAGGAACAAAAACGGAGCGAGTACCAGAGCGGCGCTGGTGATGATGCCCGCCAATGCCAGGGAGGCCAGGGCCGGGTCATTTTTCAACTCCGGAGGAAAGATTTCGCCGTTGCCGGCGAGGCCCTTGGTATTCACAATGAATGCGATCACCTGCGCGAGGATGAAAAGGAAGATTACGACGGCCACCAGCCAGCGCGGGACGAGCTTGAATTCGTCCCAAAAGCGGAGTTTTTCTCTTTTGTGGCGGAAGCGGATGAGCCGCATCCTTTCGTTGAAGGAATTGCTGACGCGTTGCGGGTAGTCGGTCATAATTTGTGTTCTCTATCCTTTTTCAAACTCCGCTTGTTCCCTGCTTATCTATCTTGCTCCAGCCATCCCGTTGCGTTCGCTTGCCGGGCGTTTTCCATCAGCATTACCGCGCCGGCGATGAGCGCGGGAATGGCCCACCAAAGACCAAAACTTAATTGCAATAGAATCTTGGGCGCGCCGGTGTGCTCGCCGACCCATTCGAAGATATGCCAAACGTGAGGCGCAGTCGCGACGCCAAGAGCCCACGACACGCCGCAGGTGATCCACATGAGCCGATGGCGCGGTTCGCGCTCGCGCAACTCCTGGGCGCGCAAGCGCACACGGAATTGCGTGCGGCCGGCGAGACCTTCCGGCAAGGAAATGGGCGCGGTACGCATTGAACGAAGGGCTTCCGCCGTTTGGCGCGCGAACGCAGCGCACCGCGTGCAATCCTGCAGGTGTGCGCTGAGCCATTCGCGCTCGCTTTGCGCGAGGCCTTCGACGCGCTCCTGCGCGATCAATAGTTCGGCACGAGCATGCAATTCCGCGCTCATATCGAAAATTCTCCTTGTAGTGGCGCAGCATCCCGAGATGCTCGGGACAGGTGCTGCGCCACTACAAACACAACCCTGCATGCCGCGACGGCGTTCCGGTTTCGCTTCATGCTGCGCCTCCCAGGAGCGCTCCGCGAAGAGCTTCGAGGCCGCGGTACAAACGCGACTTTACCGTGGAAAGCGGAACGCTGAGCACGCCGGCCATTTCGTCGATTTGCAGTTCTTCCTGGAAGCGCAGAACCAGCACCTCGTGGTAGATCGCGGGGATTTTCCGCAGCGAGACCTGAACGTTTTCCTCGCTTTCCTGGCTGAGGACCTGTTGCAGAGGCGAAGGCTCATTTTCGTTCCTGAGTTGCAGCGGATGGTCCAATTCAGGGTCCGTAAGCGTGTCCAGGCTGTCCGGTTTCTTGGAGCGGTGCCAGTCAATGACCAGGTGCCGGGCGATAGCGAAGAGCCACGCTTCAAATTTCGATTTGCCGTCGTACTGGTGGCCGCGCTCGAGGACACAGATCCACGTCTCCTGGAAGAAGTCCTCGGCGCGCTCTTTGTTTCCAGTGACATAAACGAGGTAGCGGAACAGGCGGTATTGATATTGCTCGATTAGGCGGTCGAGTAAATCGGGGTCGCGCTTTTGCAAACCGCGCGCGATGCTTTTCGCTTCATCGCTCATCAGCGTGGAGAAGAACAGCGTCGGCCCCGGCGTTGCCGGGGTCCCGAAGAGGCCGGACCGGCTTGTGGTCAAACATGAGATCGAGGCGGTCATTCTAACGGGTATACGAAGGACGGAGTAGAAAAGACTCAACGAGGCGGTAGATAGCATGATTCGCCTGCCAGTCGGCCAGGGACGGGTTGAAGGGGTCGATGGGGCCTCCACCCCCCATCATTTTGCATGAATATCAAAAGAAAGGGCTTACAGAAAGTGCATTTCGTAAGCTGTTGATTCTAAAGGGCGCGATTTTGGTTGTATTGGACTGGCAAAGGCTGAAATGGCTTGCTTGAAAAAGAAAAGCGGGAGCAAGCTCCCGCACTCCATGCGCAGTTATCTACAAAACCCATTATACATGAGGGTAGAGAAAAGTCAAGATAAATTTTGCTTTGCCGCGTTGTTCAAACCTCGTTGGAAATGCTGCCCGTGTAAATGATCGCGCTGATTCCGGCTGTAGTAAACTTCGTGGCGCTATGGTCTGCCCGGCGTGCAACACCGAGTTTCAACACGGAACGGTATTCTGCAACAGGTGCCATGTCACTCTTGTTGCTGATCTGACTGAAGCGGATGAGCTCGTTGAAAAGGCGTATCCCGGCAGTGCTCTGGTGCAATTGTGGCGAGGCGAAGACGCGGCTCTTCATGAGTCCATCTTAGAAGCTCTTGCCGACGCAAGCATCCCGTATTACGAACAGCCTCTCGGCAGTGGTCCGAGCGCACGACCCATTGATGCGCTACTCGACCATGCGCATCCGCGATTTGGCTTTGAGGTTGCCGTACTCTCTTCGAATCTGGCGGAAGCAGAAGTAATTCTCGAAAAACTGCTGAAGGAAGGACCGGTGGACATGGCGCTGACGGCGAACGATGGCACTGAACAGCCAAAGCCGAAACAGGGATCGGCCGCGATTAGGATGGCAGTTTGCGAAGTGTGGTCCGGCGAAGACGAGAGTCTCGCAGGGTTTCTTGGAGCGGCGTTGAAAGAGAACGGAATTGCGGTGCGCATGGAGAGGCACGGCCAGCGAGCTACCGTTTACGCTCCGCCCGATGAGGAATCCCGCGCACGAGAAATAATTCGGGAGATCGTAGAAGGCGCGCCGCCGGAGTAAGTCTTCTTGCGGGGGCTCATGTGAAACAAGCGGCGATTGGGTTTCGCGTGCATTCCGGGTGGGCCGCGGCCGTCGCGGTGTGTGTCGAAAAAGGCGCACCTGTTGTGCTTGCGCGGCAAAGAGTTCACCTCGTCGAAACGTTTACGTATGAATTCCGCCAGCCCTATCACACCGCGAAAAAAATGCTGGACGGGCAAGCCCGCGAATTCATCTCGAGGATGAAGGCCGAGGCGCGGCGGCTGGCTTACCGCGCCGTCCGGGAGCTTGCATCCAGAATGCAAGAACAGGGAGTGAAACTCACGCGATGCGGTCTTCTCCTTGCCTCTGGCAGATCGCTTCCCGGGCTGGACAAAATTCTTGCTTCTCATGCGCTGATACACACTGCTGACGGTGAACTTTTTCGCGAGGCTATTCTCCATGCGAGCGCGCGCTGTGGCCTCCGCGATTTCAGAATCAAAGATAAAGAACTCCTGGACAGCGCCGGAAATGCTTTCCATCTCAAGAGCGCTGATCTTATGGGCCGAGTAACCGAGCTTGGTCGCTCCTTTGGTTCTCCGTGGTCTCAGGACGAAAAGTTCGCCGCGCTCGCCGCTTGGCTTGCTTTGGCTGCTCCTTCGAAAAACACTTCCAAACATCGGGAAAAATTGTCGGCAACTTGACGTTTCTGCACGTCCTGTGCTTCTGTTGCCGCTGGTGTTCTGTCGGGAGGCTTCTTGAATCTTGCTGATATTAAGACGGTGGCAGTGCTGGGAGCGGGGACGATGGGGAATGGCATCGCGCATGTGTTTGCGCGATCGGGATACAAGGTGATTTTGCGGGATGTGGAGCAGCGCTTTCTGGAGCGCGGGATGGAAACGATTGGGAAGAATCTCGATCGGGAGATCAAGAAGGGGAAGATTGCGGAGGCGGAGAAGGGAAGTGTTCTTGGCCGCTTGCAGCCTGTGACCGATATGCGCGTGATCGCGGCGGCAGACTTTGTGGTGGAGGCGGTGCCGGAGAAGATTGAGATTAAGCGGGCGGTGCTTGGGGAAGCGGACGAGGTTTTGCGGCCGGAAGTGATTATCGCGAGCAATACTTCGTCGATTTCGATGACGGCTCTGGCGGCGTTGACGAAGCGGGCGGACCGGTTTGTGGGGATGCACTTCATGAATCCGGTGCCGGTGATGGCGCTGGTGGAAGTGATTCGGGCGCTGCAGACGAGCGATGCGACGTTTGAAACGACGATGAAGCTGGCGGAGAAGTTGGAGAAGAAGCCGGTGGCGGTGAACGATGCGCCGGGGTTTGTTTCGAACCGCGTGCTGATGCCGCTGATCAACGAGGCGGCTTACTGCGTCATGGAAGGTGTGGCCACGGTGGAAGCTGTTGACGCGGTGATGAAGCTCGGGATGAATCATCCCATGGGGCCGCTGGAGCTGGCGGATTTTATTGGTCTGGATGTCTGCGTGGATGTCATGCGCGTTTTGCAGGAAGGGCTCGGCGATCCCAAGTACCGCGCGTGTCCGCTGCTGAAGAAATATGTGGCGGCGGGATGGCTGGGGCGCAAGTCCGGGCGAGGATTCTACAAGTATCCAAACTAGCGAGGCTGTCTATCGCTCACGGATATTCCGACCGCGAGTCTAACCCTAGCAAATGTTTTTCGGAGGTATGAGATGCGTCGAACCTCCCTCGTTCGCTTAGCCGCCACAGCTGTTATTCAGTTTTTGCTGTTGGGAATCGCGCCAGAGGCGCGCGCGCAAGAAAGTCCACAGCCACCTCCTCCTTTCGAACAGGTCTATCAAATGCCGGTGGTCTACGAGGTTCCGGGCACGGACAAAGTCCAGGTGCGGCGTGACATCGTTTACAAAACCGTCGAGACAACAAAAGGAAAGGCCGAATTAAAGCTGGATTTGTACCTGCCTGCCGGCGCAAAGAAAGGCCAGGCCTTTCCCGCGGTGATCCTCATCAGCGGTGGCGGCATCGAAGGCGGTGATCACGACTGGCGCAACGCCGGAGTTTACCAATCGTATGGTCGCATCATAGCCGCGTCAGGACTTGTCGGCATTGCCTTCAGCAAACGCTATGCGCGAGGCCCCCAGGGCACGTTGAATGGAATCGAAGATTTGAACGGCCTCGTCGGCTACCTGCACCAGCATGCTGACGAAGTCTTTGTGGACAAGGACCGCTTGGCCTTCTGGGGATTTTCGGCAGGCGGCTTGTTACTTGCTCCCGTATTGAAGGAGGGTGCGTCCTATGGGCGAGCGGTCGTGTGTTTCTATTGCGTCTCGGACATCGAACAAGATAGTTGGGCGGGACTAGATGGAATCACCGAGGAGAGCCGAGCCCAGGCACGCGCCGCGGCCTCATCTGTGGAGCAGATTCAAAAGTCAGGTCACCCTTTACCTCCGATCTTCGTGGGCCGTGCCGGATGGGATAATGCGGCCTTGAATCGCGGCATCGACAAGCTCGTTTCAGAAGCCCTGGGAAAGAACGCGATGATTGAGGTGATGAATCACCCTACCGGACGGCACGGGTTCGATATCATCGATTCCAACGAGCGTTCCCGCGAGATCATCCGGCACGCTTTGGAATTCCTGAAAGTCCACCTCGTTGGAGGATGAGTAGCGGTGCCACCCTGGGGGCAGTTCCTTTCGTGCGGGGAAGTGGCTGGATCCTGGGCGAACATAAGGCGAAAAATAGTGTTTGCTTTTTGTTCGCCATGATGCTATTTTGCTCCTCGTCGTTTTCAACAGGTGCACCATGCGCGGTTTTTCGAGCAGTGTTCTAAGCTGCCTGGAACGTGAGAGACTCGAAGAGGAACTCTCCGAGGCTCGCACCCGGGAACGGATGGCGTTGGATGAACGCGAGCAGACGGCGCAGGCGCGGCTCAGGGACCACGACATGGAGCACGGTTGTCAACGGTGATGTGGCGTTAGGCAGTTAGGGGTCGGCACCATCTGGGGTTGAGATCCTTCGGCCATCCTTATCGGATGGCCTCAGGATGACAAATCCCGGCATATTGCGGGTAAAAAAGGGGTGGCGCGAAGATGAATCGAGTGGTAAACTCCACACTTCGATACGTCCCTGGGCAAGGGCGAAGCGCTTTCCCGGCGCAGAAGCCCGGCCACCGGCCCCGCAGGCCCAAGTTCCTAATTTCCTCGACCGAGGTGAGAGATGACCGAAGAAAAAGAAAAACTGCTGGCAGCAGCAATATCGCAGATTGAAAAGGACCACGGTAAGGGCGCGATCATGCGTCTGGGCAGCCGGGACATTCTGGTGCCCGTCAGTGTGATTCCCAGCGGATGCCTTTCGATCGACGCGGCGCTGGGCGTCGGCGGCTTCCCCCGCGGGCGCGTGATCGAGATTTACGGCCCGGAATCCGGCGGCAAAACGACCATGACGCTGCACGTCATCGCCGAAGCGCAGAAGCTTGGTGGGCAGGCGGCGTTCATTGACGCGGAGCACGCGCTTGATCCGACTTACGCACGAAAGCTGGGCGTGGACGTGGACAATTTGCTGGTTTCGCAGCCGGATAACGGCGAACAAGCGCTGGAAATTGCCGAAACGCTGATCCGTTCCGGCGGCGTGGACATCGTGGTGGTGGACTCCGTCGCGGCGCTGGTGCCCAAGGCGGAACTTGAAGGCGACATGGGCGATCCGCAAATGGGTTTGCAAGCGCGGCTGATGTCGCAAGCGCTGCGCAAGCTGACCGGCATCGTTTCGAAATCGCGCACCTGCCTGATTTTCATCAACCAGATCCGCGAGAAGATTGGCGTGATGTTCGGCAACCCGGAAACGACTACCGGCGGGCGCGCGCTGAAGTTTTACGCGTCGATGCGCGTGGATATCCGGCGCATCCAGGCCATCAAGGAAGGCGACAAGGTGGTGGGCTCGCGCACGCGTGCGAAAGTGGTGAAGAACAAGGTGGCGGCGCCGTTCCGCGAAGCGGAATTCGACATCGTATACGGGGAAGGCATCTCGCGCGAAGGCGACCTGATCGATCTGGGCGTCGATAAAGGCTTGATCGAGAAGAGCGGCACGTGGCTGAGCTTTGGCGGCGAGCGCATGGGCCAGGGCCGCGAAAACGCGCGGATCTTCCTGAAGGAAAACAAGGACATCCGCGACAAGCTGGAAAACATGCTGCGCAAGAAGCTGGAAATCCCGGTGCCGGGCCAATCGAACGCAGCTGGCGCCGGGACGAACGGCCACGCCGCGCCGGCGCAAGCGGAGAAGCCTGCGGTAAAGGCCGCAGTGGCAGTCGCGGGCGCGGACGCGTCCAAGGCGCGCCCCACTCGCTAAACACGGCGGTCCGATCACAGAGACGGCCCTTCTGTCAGCAGGCAGAAGGGCCCTGTTTTTTTTGAGGCCGGTCGTCGCGCCTGGTTTCGAGCCGCGGCAACGGTCATTTTGCGCAGGCTACGCCCGGTGGCGAATTGCGACGCCTCCTAGCCGACGACCATTTTCCGGGCTAGAGGGGGTTTCGGGATGCCCTGAGACACCTGTACTTCCGGGGCGGACTGGCACCCTGACTGGACGAAGGTGCAGGTTCCTGTCCTGGCGGCCAGCTATTGAAAACAAAGCACATAGGCTCGTACTGGGGCTTGAGAGCTATTGCGTTTGGAGGGTGCAAAATCCTAAAATGTGACAGTGGGGGAGGAAAACTGTTTCCTTTTGAGACGGAGACTTTCTAGCGCATCGCCGCTAAGTCGCATCAAATCAAAGCGACATTGATTGGCCGATGGGGTGCAATAAATCTTCTGTAGCGCGTGCACGGACAACAAGCGGCCGGTACGACAAGGAACAGTGTTCGTGAATGTTTGTTGACCGTAGGGACAGCGTAAGGTAAAACACTGACCCCGGTAGATTTTTTCGATTGGGGCAGGCCAGGGAAGAGGGGCCGGTTGGCGGTCACCCTGAAAAGGTGGAAATAGTGAAGCAGTTCGGAAAATCCGCTCTCGCGATTTTGATGTCAGCAGTGTTCGCGCTGCCGCTGCCTGCGGCACCGGCTGCCGGCACGCCGGTGAGGCGCGCTCACAAATATGCCGCGCGTTATCGCGGGGTGCCGACGTTTGCGGATTCTTCCAGCGCCGATGATGGCGCTTACGATGATCCGATAGTTCGCGCGGCAGCGGTTTCCGCGCTGGGCCGCTACAACGGAGCGGTGGTGGCGGTCGATCCGAGCACCGGGCGCATCCTCACGGTGGTGAATCAAAAGATTGCGTTCGGCGATGGGTACATTCCGTGCTCGACGATCAAGCCGACGATTGCGCTGGCGGCCTTGGAAGAAAATGTCATCACCCGCGACACCATGCTCAAGGTGGGGCGCCGCAAGTACATGAACCTGACGGAAGCGATGGCGCATTCGAACAACGTATTTTTCGAGCAGCTCGGTTCGCGCATGGGATTCGAAACGGTTTCCAAGTACGGCCGCCTGCTGGGCCTCGGAGAACTTGCCGGGTACAACTTGCCCGATGAACATCCGGGCTCGTTTCCAACCGCGCCGCCGGCCTTCGGCGGAGTGGCGCGGATGTCTAGCTTTGGCGAGGGGATCCAGGTGACGCCGCTGCAGCTCGCGGCGCTTTCCGCGGCGTTCGCGAATGGCGGGACACTTTATTATTTGCAGTATCCTCACACCCAGGAAGAAGTTGAGAATTTTACGCCACGCGTAAAACGCGAATTGAATATCGGGCCGATTCTTCCGGAGATCCGCGAAGGCATGCTCGCCGCGGTCCTGTATGGCACCGGCAAATCGAGTTTCGACCGGGGCGGCGACGAGATGCCGCTGGGCAAAACGGGGACTTGCGACGACCACACGACGCCGTCGAAAATCGGCTGGTTCATCAGCTACACCGACGACGCGCACCCGAAGATTGCGCTCGCTGTTCTGCTGCGTGGAAACACGCGCAGCGTGAAAGGTCCGATGGCCGCCGTTGTTGCCGGCCGGATCTACCGCAAGCTCCGCGAACAGAATTATTTCGCGGCCTCCACGCACGCCGTGGCCGTCAACCCCGGCAACTGACTCAGCCTTAGTTTTGGAATGCAGTTTCGCGCTGCGGAGAATCTCCGCAGCGTTTTTGTTTTACGAGGGCAAAGATTTAGGTCTTGATGAGGCCGAGCAGATGCAGTTTTTCCCGCAGCGCATCGAGTGTGCACGGCTTCTGGATGTATTCGCTGGCGCCTGCGTCCATCGCCGTGCCAAGATGTTCATTTTCCGAATTCGTCGTGACCATGATCACCGGGAGCGGATCATAGATGTGCAGTTCGCGAACGGCACGGATAAAATCGATGCCGCTCATCACAGGCATATTCCAATCGACCAGTACCAGATCAGGCGGGGACATGGTCTTTAGACGTTCCAGGGCTTCCTGGCCGTCGGCAGCCTCCACAGCATCAATATCCATCTTTTTCAGATATTGGCACAGAATTTTTCGAATGGTGCTCGAATCCTCAACGACAAGAGCGCGCATGAAGCCTCTCTTCCACTTAAAACTGCAGTTCAGCAAGCCCGTGTGTACACCGTCTGCGTGCTCATGAAAGTAGGTCTGAAATAACGTCTACGCATGTTGCTGGAGCTGGGTGAGCGTATTCGTCAGATCCGCGTAGTCTGTATTCCCTTCCTTGCCAGTCTTGGCGATTTCACCCAGAACTTCACGGATGGCATCTACCAGGGACAGCAACGCGGTGATGATTTCCTGATTCGTCACCAGGTTTCCGTCGCGCAGACGGGCCAGCAAGCTTTCCCCGGTGTGCGCAAGCGCACAAAGCTTCGTGAAGCCAAGGAAGCTGGTCGCCCCCTTAATGGTGTGCAAGGCTCGGAAAACTTCGATCAACAATTCCGAAGACGTGGGATTATTTTCCAGGTCAATCAGGTGCCGCTCAAGTTGGTTCGCCTTTTCATTGCCTTCCTCGACGAACTCCATAACAATGGCGCTCATATCACTCATGCAGCGATCCTTTCCCTAACGTTACCTCGGCACTTTCGGCAGCGACCGCCGGGATTTTCTGCTTCCACTCATTTCACGACGACCGTGTGCTTGCGCTGAGACCGCGCGAGTAATGACCTCACACGAGCCGCAAGGCGGCGAGGCTCAACCGGCTTCAGGATGTAGTCGTCGACACCTGCCTCAAGTGCTGCTGCCTCATTCTCAATGCTATTTTCGGAAGTCAACATCAAAACAGCGATACCGCGCGTCGCCGACTCAGACCGAAGCGCTTTGACCATGGACGTGCCATCCATGCCCGGCATGTTGTAATCCGTTACAATCACGTTCGGTTGGTCTCTCTTAGCGGATTCCAGTCCAGAGATTCCATCCTTGGCCACCAGGACCTCGAAGCCTTCGAGCTCCAGAAAATATCTCACCACTGAAGCGATAGTGGTGCTGTCTTCCACAATGAGCACCCGCTCTTTCCCCTCTGCTTCATTGAGCTTGCCTGCGTCACTCCCCGCAGGACTCGGTGCTTCATTGGGGTCAAGCTGCGCCTTCTGCCCGGTGTGGGTCAATGCACTGGAGGCTTCCGGCCGTTTGGCTTCCCCCTGGTGCAGCGCGGAGTTATCCCGAGGGGGAGACGACCCCGTCGCCTCTGGTTTAGTGGCTTCCTCTTTGTGAGCGGCTGCATCATCCGATGCCACCACACGAACGACGTCGTCCAGAGTGGTGAGGCCCTGAGCAGCCTTGAGAATTCCATCTTCGAGAAGCGTGCGCATACCAGCGATTCGCGCGGCTTTACGAATCGCGTGTTCAGACGCCCGGCGGGTGATCAGCTCGCGCACTTCGTCGTTCACGACCAGCAGTTCATAAGTGGCAATGCGGCCTTTGCTCCCTGACTGCGCGCATTCCTCACAGCCACGCCCAGCAATCCACGTGGCATTGGCCGGCAGGCACGATGTTCCGCCCGCTTTTTCAATCGCCTCCGCACTGGGCGGCTGAGAGACACTGCAAGAAGGACAAGGCCTGCGCACCAGTCGCTGTGCAAGAATGCCGATAACTGCCGATGAAATCAGAAACGGCTCAATACCCAGGTCCAGCAAGCGGGTAATCGTCCCTGGCGCGTCGTTCGTGTGCAGCGTGCTCAACAAAAGGTGGCCGGTCTGGGCAGCCTCAAGAGCAATGCCGGCCGTTTCCTGGTCGCGGATTTCTCCAACCAAAATGATATTCGGATCCTGCCTCAGAATGGACCGCAGTCCGGCTGCGAAGGTGACGCCCGTCTTGGTATTGATTTGGACCTGGGTCACGCCATCGAGTTGATACTCAATAGGGTCCTCGACCGTGATGATGTTCTTTGCCGAGGACTTAACCCAGTTCAGGGCGGTATAAAGCGTCGAGGTTTTCCCGCTACCCGTCGGCCCGGTGACAAGGATCATTCCTTGAGGCCGCGACAGAAGTAATTGAAACTTGCGTTGATTCTCAGATGTCAGCTCCAACTGGTCCATGGTCACCTGAGCGCGTTTATTGTCCAGGAGTCGGATGACTACTTTTTCGCCGAATTGTGTCGGGAGCGTCGATACGCGAAGGTCAATCCGTTTTCCCTCGTACTTTAGTCGGCTCCTGCCGTCTTGAGGGCGGCGGCGCTCCGCAATATCCATCCCTGAAATGATCTTCATCCGGGAAATGGTGGCGTCCATTTGATTTTTGGGAACCTTGATGATTTCGCGCAGGAGTCCGTCCACTCGGTAGCGGACTTGCAGGAAATTCTCTTTCGGCTCCATATGGATGTCGCTGGCCCCGTTTTTTGCCGCTCCGCTCAAGATCAGGTTCACCAGACGAACGACCGGCGGCATCTGTGTATCTTTCGCTAATTTCGCGGGATCGACGACTTCGATCTCGGAATCTCCAACCGTTTCGACTTCGCCTTGGACATCACCGCTGCCCAGCGTGTCCAGAGGTGGGGGAACTTCTTCTGGATAAGTCTGTTTGATCAGGCTTTTGATCTGACTGGGGCTAGCTACAACGGCCAGGACCCGTTTACCGCTGCGAAATTCCGCATCCTGGATAGTTGAATAGTCCATGGGGTCGGCAATCCCCAATCTGAGAATCTTTCCTTGGAGTGTCAGAGGCACAACCGCTCGCTTGCGACAAAAATCAGAAGGAAGAAGAGCTGCCACTGCGGGCTCAACCTCCGGCATGTCCGAACCGAGCGCCTCCAAACGCATAGTCCTGGCGATGGCCGCAACCATCCCTTGCTCATCCGCCAATCCCAAAGTTGCCAGGGTTGTGCCCAGCGGAAGCCCGTTTTTCTCCTGAGCCTCTCGGGCGCGAGCGAGGCCAGCAGCATCTATTGCCCCCGAACGCACCAGTAGTTCACCGATTGCGGTTTCCTTTACTTTGTGTGCCATCCGAAATCACTCTTTAGGGAAACAGAGTTCCCTGTGGTACAGGGGAGGAGCCCTCTGCCCGGACAATACCAAATGCATGCCATCAACCAACCGACACTCCAGAAACACCGCCTAACCTATGGAAAACCAACAATCTACGCCATAGGGGGGTACCGCCCCACGTGATGCACTTCCCGGTTCGGAACGCAAGGGCCACTCTGGAACATCTGCTGGAGGATGGGAACTACGCTTGCGGTAGGCGTCGGCTAAGCACCCGTTGAGAAATGAAGTCTGGTACGCAAGCCGCCCCTTAATGTGTCGCCTTACGGCAGGCCGGAATCTCGCGAAGCAAGAGCGTTTTCGACTCGCACAAGGCTTCCGCCCTGTCGATCAGTTGATAGTGTGCGAGATTGTCAATAAATAATCGGAAGTTTTGAGAAGTCGGACGAGGTGTCGTCGGTCACGCGCAGCACGACCAAGGTGCGATCGTCGTGCGGCGCGATGCCTGCCCCGCTGTGGCCGTCTGTCGCGGCGAGGATTTGATCGGTGATCTCGCGAGCCGAATCTCCCTGAGAAATAGACGCGAGAAGAGCCGCCAGCCGTTCGGGACCAAATTCTTCCCGCGCGGGATTCTCCGATTCCAGGATGCCATCGGAAGCGAAAACCAGGACGTCCCCCGGCTCCAAGTCGATGGTCGTCTCATCATATTGGGTATCGGGAATAAGGCCGAGCGGCACGCCTTCCAGGAGGATGGCTTGCACGCGGCCGTTGCGGACCAGGAGGGGATACGGACCGCCAGCGTTGGCTAGCGTGAGTTTGCGGCTCGAAGCGTCGTAAACAGCGAACAGCATGGCGATGAATCGCGAATCAATCCGCGCTCCGACCAGCCGCTGATTCAGGAGAGAGAGCATGCAAGCCGGCGGGCAGGGGTGATCGACGACGATTTCCCGGACGGTGCCGATGGCCAGGGAACCGAAAAGCGCCGCCGCGGTGCCTTTGCCGGAAACATCGCCAAGCAAGAATCCCAGCCGGCCCTTGCCATAGGGCATAAAGTCGTAGAAGTCTCCTCCCAACTCGCGTGCGGGAACATACCCGGCCGCCAGATCGAGGCCGGGAACTTCGCGCGCGCCGGTGGGAAGAAGTTGCCGCTGAATCTCCCTCGCGGTGTCCAGTTCGCTGCGCATGCGGCGTTCGTTTTCAGTGGCTTCCTGGAAGAGACGCGCGTTCTCCAGAGCGATGGCTATATAGGAGCCAAGAGTGGTCAGCATCCGTTCGTGTTCCAAGGTGAACGCGTGAAGCTCCGAGCTCTCGAGATCGAGAACCCCAATGAGGCGGTCCTGCATGAGCAGCGGCACGACCAGCTCGGAACGAGCTTCCACTCCGGTGTCGCAGCGAATGTAGCGCGAATCGTCCATGACATCACCGATCCGCAGGACACGGCGCTCGCCTGCGGCGGTTCCGGTGAGTCCTTTGTGCAGAGGGACGCGCAAGCGCGCGGCAATAGCGTCACCGCAGCACATGGCGAAGATGCTTTCCAGATGCTCGGTTTGCTCGTTCCAGAGCATGACGCTGAAGACGTCATACCTGACGATTTTCTTGATGCGCTCGGCGACGCGCCGAAGGAGCTCCTCGCGGTCGAGGATGGAGGTAACTTCGCGGCTGACTTCGTAAAGCAGAGCAAGGGTATTCGCCTGTTCGGGGTGCGAAACAAACAGGCTCTGCGGAACGGGATCCGCGTCCCCCAACAGCGCAAACGAGCCGACTTTTGAAAGGTCTTCGATCACGGCAGAGGCGCTCCGCCAGTCCTTTATTTGATGTAGCAGAATGAGTTTGGTTGCGCAATTCAATTTTCAAATGAAGTGCAGAAAACCCTTGAAGGACCTGCCGGAAGAGATCGGCTGGTGAGCTGCATTGTGGCTTCGTGTTTTCATCCAAGGGCGGAATCCGCAGTTGGCAAATGGCCTGCCATTCAAGATTTGCGCGAGGCGCTCTTGCCATCCGCGTCTTGATGAAACAGCGCCTTGCTGCACCCGCGCAATGACAAAAGCTCCGTTTCCTCCAATCCGTAGCGCCCGATAGCGGTCTGGTAGCCCTTCCAGTTGAACGGGCGATGGCGCTTCGCCATGGTCCGGAAGAATCGGTCAAAAAGGTAGAAGCCGATGCCGAAATTGGTGTCCATAAAGCCTTCGCTATCCACGCTACGGTGATGAATGTCGTGCAGTCTTCTGGCTTTGAGAAACCAGGATCGGAGGACCGGGACTCGCGTCATCCAGAAGTTCTCGACGTGCATCCGGTCGTGCAGATAGCTGAACATCAGGATGGGCCAGCCGAGCAACATGCACAACGCAAGCACCTGGTAAAGGAGCGCCATGCCGAGCAAGGCCATCACTCCCCAGCAAAACAGCAGAATGATCGCGGAGGGCGCCAGCCATTCGATCCCCACATTGCCGACGGAGAAGCGATTATCGGTTGCGTCGTGGTAGTCTCCGGCGCGCATGGGTTGCCTGGGGCCATAGATCAGGAAGTGATGGACCAGATGGCCGCGGCTGAGGCCGGGGAATTTGTCGCTGTGCAGGAGGCGGTGCAGCCAATAGCCGGCAAATTCCGCGACGATGACGGAGTCCACCAGCGTCGCGACGATACCGACGAATGTGACGTGGAAGCGTTCGTAAATCATGGGTGCTTCTCCTTCGCCTCTTGCCGCAGCGCCCAAAACGAAACGCGATACGGCCGTTGAGTCGACCTTAAGGAGTGCTGACGCAGCGTTCAAGCGACAAGGAACGCCAAGCCAGCGGAGAGGAGACATGTCGCACTATGTCGCGGGGCCTTGATTCCTGAGACGTTGAAAGGAAAGGACTTGCGGGACAGGGCGGGAGCTTAGGCGCATCCACAGAAGAAGAAACTTCAACTCAGGCAGAGAGCCGTCTATCGCAAATAACGGAGCCCCGTGACCACCCTGGTCACGGCGCTCTTGGATACTTCGGAGAAAGCTGTAGTTGCGAGGAAGCGAAAACTACTTCACTTCCCAGGTGTCGCCGGCGCGAAGGAGCTTACTCAGGTTGCCGGGGCCGCGCTTGGCGATGACGTCCTTGATCTGCTGGTTCATCACGTCTTCGTAGCGTGGCACGTCGCCCCACGCACGGAAAACGCCGATGGGCGTTGGGAAGTCCGGTCGGTGCTCCATATGCGAGAGCTGGAAAGCGTACGAGGGGCTCGGATGGTGCGCATCGTGAACGATCAGATCAGACTCGGTGATGCCGCCGCCGAGTTGAACGACTTCGAAGTCGCCGTCGGAAGTCCGGCGGATGCCCTTGTCGCGGTTCTTGCCGAAAATCATCGGCTTACCATGTTCGAGCTGGAGGACGTGCTCGCTGCGGGCGTCGCGGTCGGTCAAGGAGAACCATGCGCCATCGTTGAAGATGTTGCAGTTCTGCAAGATTTCCACGTACGCCGAGCCTTTGTGCGCGGCAGCGTGTTTCAGCGTTTCCTTCAGGTGCCCCTGGAAAACGTCCACGGAGCGGGCCACGAAGGTGGCCTCCGAACCAATCGCCAGCGAAACGGGATTGAACGGGCGGTCCAGCGATCCAAAGGGTGTCGACTTCGCTTTCTTGTTGAGTTCCGAAGTCGGCGAGTATTGTCCCTTTGTCAGCCCGTAGATCTTGTTGTTGAACAGCAGTACCTTGATGCCAACGTTGCGCCGCAGCATGTGGATGGTGTGATTGCCGCCAATGGAAAGCGCATCTCCGTCGCCGGTTGCCACCCAAACTTCCAGGTCGGGCCGAATGGCCTTAAGACCGGTCGCCACCGCGGGCGCGCGGCCGTGAATCGTGTGGAACCCATACGTGTTCATGTAATACGGGAAGCGGCTGGAGCAGCCGATGCCGGAAACGATGACAAAATTCTCTCTCTTGATCCCGAGTTCCGGAAAAACGGCTTGAACCGCAGAGAGAATTGCGTAGTCGCCGCAGCCGGGGCACCAGCGCACTTCCTGGTCGGTTTGAAAGTCCTTTTTCGTGAGAGGCGGTGGCAGCGTCGCGGTACCCATGGTCGATTCTCCTAGAGTCCCAACATCTCTTCGATTTTTTGCTCCAGCTCCGCTTGCTTGAACGGGCGGCCCTGGATTTTGTTCAAGCCGACAGCGTCAACGAGATACTTTGCCCGCAGAACCCACAAAAGCTGGCCCATGTTCAGTTCCGGAACTAAAATCTTTTTATAGCGTTTGAAAATGTCCGCGAGATTCGACGGAAGCGGATTGAGGTAACGCAGGTGCAGGTGGCCGATTTTGCGGCCCTTGGCGCGCTGCGCTTTCAGCGCCGCCGTGATCGATCCGGATGTCGAGCCCCACGCGACGATGAGTAAATCGCCTTCCAGATCTCCTGCAGGGAGCACGTTAGGAATGTCTTGAGCAATCGCCGCGACCTTTGCGGCCCGGACGCGCACCATATTTTCGTGGTTCAGCGGCTCGTAGTTGATGTTTCCGGTCGGATCCTGCTTTTCGAGGCCGCCGATGCGATGTTCCAGCCCCGGAGTTCCCGGAACCGCCCAGGGACGCGCCAGAGTCTGCGGGTCTCGCTTGTAGGGAAGGAAACCGTTCGGGTCGCTCGCAAACTTCACCGGGAAATCCGGAATGTCACTCAGATCCGGAATTCGCCACGGCTCAGCGCCGTTCGCCAGGTAGCCGTCGGAAAGAATGATGACAGGCACCATGTACTTGACGGCGATCCGGCTTGCTTCGATCGCCACCCAAAAGCAGTCTGCCGGAGTCGACGCGGCTAGCACGGGAATCGGCGCCTCCGAGTTGCGGCCAAAAAGCGCTTGCAGCAGGTCGGCTTGCTCGGTCTTGGTGGGAAGGCCTGTTGATGGCCCGCCACGCTGAATGTCGCAAATCACCAGTGGAATCTCCACCGCCACGGCAAGTCCCAGGGCCTCTGTTTTCAGGGCCATTCCAGGGCCGGACGTCGTGGTGATGGCCAGAGCGCCCGCGTAGGCCGCGCCGATCGACGAAGTTATGGCTGCGATTTCGTCTTCGGCCTGAAAAGTCATCACGCCAAAGTCTTTGTACTGTGATAGCTCGTGAAGGATGTCGGACGCGGGCGTAATGGGATAACTGCCCTGAAAAAGTGTAAGCCCCGATTTCTGCGCGGCGGTGACAAAACCCAGCGCCAGTCCCTGATTACCGCTCATGCTGCGATAGAGTCCCGGGGTGAGCTGCGCCGGCGGAATTTCATAACTGACCTGGAACGCTTCCGTCGCTTCGCAGTACGAATAGCCACCCTTCAATGCGAGCTTGTTGGCTTCGACGAGCAGCGGCTTGTTCTTGAACTTGTCCTCAATCCAGCGAACCGTCGGCTCGCTCGAGCGGTTGTACAGCCAATAGCACATGCCCAGCGCGAAGAAATTCTTGCAGCGGTCCATCGACTTGGCATCCAGGCCCAGATGCTCCAAGGAACGCCGTGTCAGCCGTTCCAGCTCGACCGAAAACAAACGGAATTTGTCGAGGGAATGATCTTCCAGTGGATTCGAGGTCATCTGCGCTTTGCGCAGGTCGCCTTCTTTGAAACTATCGCTGTTGACGATGAGGATCCCGTTGGGTTTCAGGTCGGCAATGTTCACTTTCAGCGCGGCGGGATTCATGGCAATCAGCACGTCGATGGCGTCGCCAGGGGTGTAAACCTCATTCGAGGAAAAGTGAAGTTGAAAGCCGCTGACCCCTGGAATGGTCCCGGCAGGGGCGCGAATTTCCGCCGGATAGTCTGGGAACGTCGCTATATCATTGCCGTACAGCGCGGCGGTATTAGTGAACTGGCTGCCGGTAATCTGCATACCGTCGCCGGAGTCACCCGCGAAGCGGATGACCGCCCGATCGAGCACTTCGCGTTTATTTTTTACCGGTGGAACTTCCGCGAGCGTAGACATTCTTGTCCCAGGCCTCCGCTGATCGATGAACTCCCCCTACCCCAGGGGTGTGTGGCTCAATCATAAGGATGAGGCGGTGCGGTGGAAGGATGGCTTCTAAGGCAGCCCGCCAAGAGCCGACTCCCAGAGGATATCACATCGGCAACCGCGCGGCGGGCGGAGGGCGCCTCGCCATTCGATGTGTCCTATCAAGAAAGACGCGCCGAGTGGATCGCCGGCTTCGGGCGGCGGCACGAAGCGAAGCGAGCTTCCGAAACACGAAATAAAAAAGGCGCTTGACGTTCGCTTTCTTTTCGCCTAAAGTGCCTGTGGAAAAGATTTACAAAGGGAGGCGCGCATGACTCTGACCAAAAGGCAAAAGGAAGTTCTCGATTACCTGGTGGCCTTTGAGACCAAGCACGGCTACGCGCCGAGCTTCGAGGAAATTGGCAAGGGCCTCAAGCTCACTTCCCTGGCCACCGTTCACAAGCACATCACCACGCTCGAGAAAAAAGGTTTCATTCGGCGTGGCTACAATCAGAGCCGCTCCATCGAGATCATCCAATTACCGAAGTCGGTCAAGGATCAAGTGAGCGACCGCAAGCTGCAGGAGCTTCCGCTGGTGGGCAGGATCGCCGCCGGCCGCCCGCTGGAAGCGGTGGAAGAACGCGAGACGATTTCGCTCGGCGATTTTGCGCGTGGCGGCAATTCCTTTGTCCTGCAGGTCAAAGGCAGCTCCATGATCGAAGATCACATCATGGACGGGGACTTCGTGGTTTGCGAGCAGACGCAAGTCGCCAACGCGGGCGACATCGTGGTGGCGCTGATCGGCGGTGAGGAAGCGACGCTCAAGCGCTTCTATCGTGAAGGTCCCGGCAAAGTGCGTCTGCAACCGGCCAATTCCGAAATGGCCCCCATCATGGTCGCGGCGAACGACTTGAAAATTCAGGGCCGTGTCATCGGCGTCCTTCGCAAATACTAGTTCTGCGCTATCGGAACTTATCCCCGCTTCAACCATATCTAGTCACCTTTGAACGATCTGGCCCGTTGCGTTGGCAAGTTGCATCGGTCCCCGCATTTCCGTGGATAAAATGTTTGTGTCAGAATCCAACTGTATGCATCAGAAGAGTGTCACCCGTTATTCTCTTGGAGCCACAGGAGGCAATGCGGCAGGAGACAGGAAGCAGAAGGAAGTCTAAGAGAAATATCCAAGAGCTTGGGAGAGCGCGAATTTGTCCACGAAACGCCAGAGCATCTTAATCGTCGAACCTGATTCGGCCTCCCGCGCCGTGCTTGAGGAGTTGGTGCGTTCGGCCGGCTATGACGTGGCTGTATCGTCCTCCCAGGCGGAAGGATTCAAGTTTGTTCAAAACGCGGGCGTGGACCTCCTTATTCTCTCCGCCGACCTTGCCGACATCCAGTGTTGTGACGCTCTCGCCGAAGTCAAGGGCAACGCGGCCACTTCGGGGACGCGCGTAATTCTCCTGATCCAGGGTGGGGGAGCGCAGCGAGCTCGCGGCCTCGATCTTGGCGCCGACGAGGTGCTCAGCGCGCCGCGGGAAGGCGCGGAGTTGCTCGCGCGCATCCGTGTTCAGTTGCGCGACAAACATGCCTTTGATGAACTCTATGAAAAAACGCGTATCGCCGATGAAGGCCGCGAGATGGCCCAGACCGCTTTCCAGGCGCTGGCCGTCACTGAAAAAATGACCCGCGATGCTTTTTCCCTTGGGCGCGCCCTGAAAATCGGCGTCGCCGCCCTTTTTTCCGTCGCCGTCGTAATCGCCGGAATTTTTCTCCTTTACTCGCGGCGCGCCGACAAGGAAGCCAAGCGCGCTTACTCCGTCATCGCCCAGCTCGAGCGTGGCGCTCACCGCCAGGAGCAATTGATGGCGGATGCCCGCAGCGCGCGCGCCGGTCTCCTGGAATCCGATGCGCTCGCGCAGAAGCAGCAGCTCAAGCAACAATCGGACGAGCTGCGCCAGAAAATCTCCGGCGCCGAACCCGGCGACGTGTCCGCGCTCCGCAAGCAGCTTGAGGAAACCACCACCCGGCTCAAACGAGTCGAGACCGAGTCGCAATCCGCCGAAGAAGTGATCCGCGCTTACGCGCCGAGCGTGTGCCTCCTGCATGTCTCCGTCTCCTTCATCGACCGCGCCTCCGGCCGCCCTTTGCGTTACGGTGGCATCAATCCCGATGGCGAGCCGCTTCATGACAGTGATGGCAACCCGGTGTATACGCTGGAAGGCCGCGCACCGGAGGTTCGCGCGGATTTTTTCGGGACAGGATTCATCGCCGGTAACGGCCGTATCCTCACCAATCATCATGTGGCGCAACCCTGGTGGAAGAATGACGAGCTCACCGGCATTGCCAGCCAGGGGCTCAATCCCGCCGTTGCGGAGCTGACCGCCTATTTCCCCGATGCGTCCGCCGGCGTTCCCGTCAGCGTTTCCGAAATTTCCGAGGAGGCGGACCTCGCGGTGCTGAAAGGTGATTTGTCCGGCTTGAAAAAACCCATCCTCAAAATGAATGCGCGCAAAGATGCGGCCGTCAGCGGCCAGCCCCTGCTCTCGGTCGGCTACGCAACGGGCATTAGCGCGATACTCGCGCGGGCCGGAGAAGATGCCGTGAACGAAATCGCCAAGAGCACCGGCGGGAAACCGACAGAGGTTGTCAACGAACTCCTCCGCCGCAAACTCATCCGCCCGCTGGTGACCCAGGGCCATATCGGCGATATTCTTCCGGACAAAATTGTTTATGATGCGCAGACCACTTCGGGCAGTTCCGGCGGCCCGCTCATCAATCGCGATGGAGAAGTAATCGGCGTTACCTTCGCCGTCGTGAAAGGTTTTGGCGGTTCGAATTTTGGGGTGCCTATTCGCTTCGCCCAGCCGCTTCTCAAGCCATGAGGGGCTGTTTTGTCTTACGTTCGGGCGCGCCGCCTGCACGGGGCCTGCGCTTGCAAACTTCAACCGTGGATCAGTTCCGCCGTCGCGTTCGTCTCTTCGTCGTCTGCCTCATCGCCGTTCTGCTGGCGTTGCCGGCTCCCGCTCGGGCCTACGCGGTCCTCTCGCATGAGGCCATCATCGACGCCGTGTGGGAGACGGACTTCAAGCCGCTGCTGCTGAATAAATTTCCGCAGGCCACCGAGGAAGATTTGAGCCAGGCGCAAGCCTACGCCTATGGCGGCGCCATCATTCAAGACATGGGCTACTACCCCTACGGCAGCCCTTTTTTCAGCGACCTCACGCATTACGTTCGCAGCGGTGATTTCATCCTGGCGTTGCTGCGAGACGCCAAAGATGTCAATGAGTACGCTTTCGCCGCCGGCGCGCTGGCGCATTATGCCGCGGACAACAACGGCCACCGCATCGGCACCAACCGCGCCGTTCCGATTCTGTATCCCCGCTTGCGCAAGAAATACGGCGACAGCGTTTCGTATGCGGACAACCCGCTGGCCCATGTGAAAACCGAATTTGGATTTGACGTTTTCGAAATCGCGCGCGAACGCTACGCCCCGGACAGCTATCACGACTTTATTGGTTTCGAAGTTTCCCGCCCGCTTCTCGATCAAGCTTTTCGCGAAACGTATGGCCTTGAGCTGAAAAATGTGCTCGTGGACGAGGGCAAGGCTCTCAACTCCTACCGCCGCGACGTCAGCAAGCTCATTCCCAAAGCCACGCGCATCGCCTGGCACCTCAAACAAGACGAGATCAAGGACGACATCCCGGACGCCACGAAAAGAAAATTTCTTTTCAATCTCTCGCGCTCGAATTATGAACGCGAGTGGGGCAAGGACTATCGCAAACCCAACGCGGGCGAGCGTTTTCTCGCGTTTCTCTTCAAGCTGATCCCCAAGTTCGGCCCGCTCCAGATCCTGCGGTTCAAGACGCCTACGCCGCAGACCGAACGGATGTTTGAGGCTAGCTTCAACGCCACCCTCGACCGCTATCGTGAACTTCTGGCGGAGGTTCGCGAAGGCCGATTGGATTTGCCCAATGATAATTTCGACGTCGGGGAGAACACCGGCCCCGGAAAATATCGCTTGAATGATGAAGCCCACGCGAAACTGCTTGGCAAGCTGGCGGAACTTAAATTCGCGGACGCCTCGCCGCAAGTCAAGGCGGAGCTTTTGCGCTTTTTTGCCGAACCCGATACGTCGTATGCCACAAAGCGCAACGCCAAAGCCTGGGCACGGGTGCAAACCCAGGTGCAGCAGTTAAAATCAGCAACGGACGCATCTGCTCCTGCGAATTCTGCGCCGCCCGCTAGAGAGCACTGAAGCGCCACTCACCAGTCACGAGTCACCAGTCACTTTGTACTTTTACACCAGCGACTTCGGAATGCGGGTTTACTTTGTAATCTTGGCGATAAACGCAGAATACGGTTCCATCGGAACGGTGCCGCTCGCCGGTGGTAGCGGCTTGTGAAAGCTCGTTAGCAGCACGCTGACTCGCGCCGCGGCAAATCCCAGGGGAGAAATATCCAGCCGAACCTGCTGCTCCGTCCCCGACATGTTCAACATCACCAGAATCGCTTCATCCTTATACCGCCGCGCGAAACTCAGCACGTTGGGATCGTCCCCGTTCAAAAGTTGGAAATCGCCTTCGAGCAGCGCCGGCTCTTTGTGCCGCAACGTCAGCAGTTGCCGGTAGAAGCTAAGTACCGAATTTTCATCTTTCATTTCGCTTGTCACGTTGTGCGTTTTGGCGCTCGCCGGAACCGGCAACCACGGTCTTGCCTTGCTGAAACCCGCATTCTGCGCGTCGTTCCATTGCATGGGCGTGCGTTCGCCATCGCGCCCTTTTTCCAGCGGCCAGCCCAGTTTTCCGATCGGATCCTGCACTTCGTCTTTGCTCTTCGGGTCGTTGTTCTCCATGCCGATCTCTTCGCCGTAGTACATGATGGCCGTGCCGCGCAGCGTGAGGTAAAGGGCCGCCAGCATCTTGGCGATGTCGTCGTTGTGCGTTCCGTCCGCGTAACGTGTGTAAGACCGCACGATGTCGTGGTTGGTGATCACGTAAGTGGGCCATCCGCCCGCCGCGTCCACTGCGGCGATGTGTTTGCGGTAGCGATCCGCCGAGAGCCCCTTGAACTCCGTCATCATCAAATCCATCGGCAGTTGCAGCTCGTCGTTCTTCGCCCCGTAGTAGTCCTTCAGTTCGGAAACATTCGAGGTCCACGTCTCGCCAATCAGCACCGATCCATATTCATCCGCGACGCTGCGCAATTTCCTCATCACGTCGTGCACTTCGGGCAATTTCTTGTTGTACTTTTCCTCCATGTTCGGCCGGCCGAATTTGTCTGTCCCCGGTAGCAACGGATTGTCCATGAGTTTAGGATCTTCAAACAGTGTGTCCACCGCATCCAGCCGGAATCCCGCGACGCCGCGCTTGTACCAGAATCGCGTCACGTCCAGCATAGCTTTTTCCACCGCCGGATTTCGCCAGTTCAAGTCCGGCTGCTCCGGATAAAAGTAGTGGTAGTAATACTGGTTTGTCTTTGGATCCAGCTTCCACGCGGACAGCCCAAACGTCGAAAGCCAGTTATTCGGCGGCTGCCTAGGCCCCTTGCCATCCCGCCAGATATACCAATCGCGGTGCTCGGAAGTTTTCGCAGATTTGGAATCCTGAAACCACTTGTGCTTGTCCGAAGTGTGGTTCACCACGAAATCAAGGATGATTCGAATGTTCCGTTTCTTCGCCTCGCTCACTAGGTGATCGAAATCCTTCATCGTCCCGTACATCGGGTCGATGGCCTCGTAATCGGAAACGTCATAACCGAAGTCCACTTGCGGCGAAGGAAAACAAGGCGTGATCCAGATCGCGTCGACGCCCAAATCCTTCAAATAATCCAATTTCGACGCAATCCCGTTCAGGTCGCCAATCCCGTCGTTGTTGCTATCCGCAAAGCTCCTCGGATAAATTTCATAAAACACCGCGTGCTGCCACCACGCGTGTCCCTCCGCATCCGCCTTCTGCTCCTGCGCTCCCGCCGACCAGGGAGCGTTCAATCCGAGGCCCAGAACCAATGCGCCCAGCCCAAAAAGTTTTCTAAACACGCCTCCTCCTCTCCGCCCCAACTCCCCCGCCCATATTGCAAAGTAGAGCGCCATGTCATCCTGAGGGCATCCAATAGAGATGCCTGAAGGATCTCAGCGCGTGTATCCGGTAACCACGCCACCCTGCGCTCTAGCGTTTTCCCGCCTTGCCTTTCTTCAGCTCCGCCGAAAAATGCACGACAATCTTCACATGCGGATACGCCTCCGAATTGCTTCGCGGAATGCGAACTCCGATCGTCCCTTTCGCCGTGCCCGCATGGAACTCCGCTCCTTCCACCTTTTGAATGAGGCCGGCATTCCATACACTCAGTTCGTATTCGCCTCCCGCCGCCCCGGAAACTTCCAGCGAAAGTTGATCTCTCCAAGCCGACCACGTTTCCGAAAGAATCCGCAATCCTCGGCTCGCGCTGCCGAGCGCCGGCAAAACAGATTGCTCGCTCAATCCAAACTCATTGAGAAGGCCAATCCGCAGTATGTACTTGCCGGCCGCAATTGGAAATTGCACCACCACGTGCTGATCGGTTTCTCCGGTTTCCACTTGGAAGGGAACCGGCTTGCCGTTCAACTCTACTCTTTGCACTTTCGCCTTCAAGCTGATTGCGGGACGAAACTCCAACATGCACTCTTCGCTTCCCGAAGTCAGGCCCGTCTCCAAAATAATTCCCTCGTCCGTCTTCGTGTAATTCAACAGCACCGTGTTCTTGCCAAGCCGCACGTTCGCGATGCTGAACCGCGTCCAATCCGCCGGCACATGCGGTGTCAATCGCACGCTGCGATGAATCGCATCCGTCTCTAGCCCCAGCATCCCGCGCAAAATGGGGCTCACGACCATCGCCGCCGACCAGATCTGGTGCGGCGAACTCGTCGAGAGCGGCTGGTAGTAGTCGCCCGAAAGAACTTCCGTTACATGACCGAGCGAGCCATCCAGCGCGAGCAAAGCATTGGCCCGCAAATTCGCATACGCGGGAAATGTCTGGTGATAGCGGTACTCCGCGACTGACGCCCAGCCCGTGAACAGCGGCCACACCGAACCGTAGTGATACCCGCCGCCGCTGAAAAGCGGCGAACGATTCGAAAGGATGCGCATCCCCCAATCGGTCTGCTGATCGAAATCCGCCAGTTGCCTGATCATGGCTGCCGCATCGGCCTCGCCGAGCAGGCCAAACCACATCGGCACCGTCACCAGCACGCTCGGCTCGTCCACTTGTTTGCTGTTCTTGTCCAGCGCAAACGCAAATCTTTTCTTATCCGCGATCCAGAAGCTTTCCTTCACCAGCGCCCGCTGTTTTTCAAAATCCTTTTCCAGCGCCTTGCTCATTTCCTCATGGCCCGTTACTTGCGCCAGATTCGAAAGCGCGCGCAAAGCCTCCGCCCCCAGCCCGCTCTGGTAGAACTCCGTCTTCACCGGCAGCAGCGGGCCGCCTTCCACCCATCCATGCCCCACGCCAAAATTCTGCGGCAAGCCCCGCTCGTCGTAAGTCGATTTCAAAAACGCATAAGCCTTCTGCAATCGTTCCCATTGTTCTTTGGCAAACGCCGCGTCGCCGCTCTCCACGACGTAGTCATTCACGGCGATGATGTAGAGAGGAGTGGCGTCAGCGGAAGCGTAGGGATACGGATAGCCTTTGAACCAATCCACGAAAGTGGCGCCCTGCGAAATTTCGTGCGGGATCTTGCCGTCCTCGCGCTGGAACTTGCTGATGAACTCCAGCGCCGTGCGTGAATTGGCAAAATCCCCTTCGGCATTCAGAGCCAGCGAAGTCCAGAACGAATCGCGCCCGAAAAACCACGCAAATCCCGGCCGCTGCGTCTCGCCCGAGCCGCGGTACCCCGCCACCAGTCCGGTGCCTAGAAATGGATTCGTCACCATTCCCTGCAACATGCTCACCCGCGACCAATCGTAGGCCTGCTGAATCTGCGCATCCGGCAAATCCAGCGCGACTGTCTGCGCCAGATAATTTCGATAATATTCCGCCGATTGCTTCAGCAGATCCGCGTAGTCCGCCGTCAGATGGCGATACGTTTTCTCCGCCGCCGCTCGCCCCTCCATCGACCCGGCAACGACAATCAACTTTCTTTCTTTGCCTTTCGCCGTCGGCCCCAGCCGGAACGAACTCTCCTGCGATTCCAAATAGTTCGTCTGGAATTCGGCGCTAGGCTCCGCCGCCGTCAGCGAACCAACCAGCGCCGAGAATTTTTTCTGTTCTTCGCCAAAATAAAACGCATGCTGGGCCCCCGCCCAGTCCAGATACGTCGCTCCCAGCGCCGCCGGCCATTCCAATTGAAAATCCCGGTGAAAAGCGGCCTCGATTTCCAAAGGCTGCTCCGTTTCCACGTCCAGCAGGATGACGGCTCCTTGCTCATGCACCGGAACAAAAAAAGTTTCCCGCACTGTGAACGTATCTCCGGCGTAGAGAATGGTGCTCGACTCCGGACGCACCGTGATCGTTCTCGCCAGCGCCTCCGCGGGCAGCACGCGCCCTTCGGTGTGAAATTTCAGATGAAATTCCCGCAGGATTTTCAGCGGGTATACCCACGCTTCCATACGGCCGGATTCATTCCCGAGCAATCCCGCGCGCATTCCCGTCACCGGCAGGAATTCCCACGACCGAACCGCTCGCGAAAGCTCCAGCAAAGGCGCGGACTCCTGTGCCCTCGCGGCATCGGCCACGGCCAGCAGTAAGAACACCGTCGTCGCCGGGAAAAAGCCCGCCCACAAGATGGGCCACAACAAAAATGTAATTTGCTTGCTCGTCATGGTAGGAGTTTCTCGCCGCCCGCAAGAATCGCGCAATTTCGCTGCCCCGTCGGCTTGCCGAGCCGCTCGGCCCTTACTATAAAGGATGGCGGCGGATTTTAGTATGATTCAAAGCCGGGATGGTACCCTTCGATTTGTCTTCCTCGCGCCGAGCCTTTCTTAAATCGTTGAGCCGTTCCGCGATTGTCTTGCCATTCGAGAAAATTCTGGCACTGGTGCGTCCAGGCCGGCCGGGCCCCGCATTCCCCGCCGCGCGCGCAGCTTTCGAATCGCCTGCCGCGCCTTCGAACGATCTCGGCGTCAGCTTCCTGAACGTCGCTCGCGAGTCCGGCCTCAACGCCAAAACCATCTTCGGCGGCGAACACAAAAACAAATATCTCCTCGAAACCACCGGCTGCGGCGTGGCCTTCTACGATTATGATAACGACGGTTGGCTGGATATTTTTCTGGTGAACGGTACCCGCCTCGAAGGTTTTCCTCCCGGCCAGGAACCCACCAATCATCTCTTCAAAAATAATCGCGACGGCACTTTCACCGACGTCACCGCCAAAGCCGGTCTGCTCCATTCCGGGTGGGGACAAGGCGTCTGCGTCGGCGACTACGACAACGACGGCTTCGACGATCTCTTCGTCACCTACTTCGGCAAGAATGTTCTCTCCCACAACAACGGCGACGGCACCTTCACCGACGTCAGCGAAAAAGCCGGCGTCGCCGGCACCGGCAAACGCTGGAACACCGGCTGCGCCTTCGTCGATTACGACCGCGACGGCCGCCTCGATCTCTTCGTCGCCAACTACATCGATCTCGACTTGAAAACCGCCCCCGTCCCCGAATCCGGCCCCTGTCTCTACAAAGGCGTCATGGTCGCTTGCGGCCCCCCCGGACTAAACGGCGGAAAAAATATTTTGTATCGCAACAACGGCGACGGCACTTTCACCGACGTCAGCGAAAAATCCGGCATCCTCAGGGCCAACGGCACCTACGGCCTCGGCGTCCTCACCGCCGATCTCGACAACGACGGCTGGCCCGACATCTACGTCGCCAACGATTCCACCGCCAGCGCCCTCTACCAAAATAAAAAGAACGGCACCTTCGCCGACATCGCCCTCGAAGCCGGCTGTGCCCTCAGCGCCGACGGCAAGCCCCAGGCCGGCATGGGCATCTCTGCCGCCGATTACGATCTCGATGGCAATCTCGATCTCGTCAAAACCAATTTCGCCGGCGACACTCCTTCGCTCTACCGCAATCTCGGCGGCGCCAATTTCGAAGATGCCACCTACCAAGCCGGCCTCGGCAAATACACCCAGTATCTCGGCTGGGGCTGCGGCTTTTTCGATTTCGACAACGACGGCTGGCCCGACATTCTCATTTGCAACGGCCACGTCTACCCGGAAGTCGAGCAGCTCAAGACCGAAGCCGGCTACCCGCAGCGCAAGCTGCTCTACAAAAATCTCCGCAACGGCCGCTTCGCCGACGTTTCGAACAACGCCGGCCCCGGCATCTCCATGCCCGTGGCCGCGCGCGGCTGCGCCTTCGGCGATTTCGACAACGACGGCGACCTCGACGTCGTCGTCAACACCGTCAACGATTTTCCCCAGCTCCTCCGCTGCGATTCCCGCACCGCCAACAACTGGATCAAGATCAAGACCATCGGCACGAAATCCAATCGCAGCGGCATCGGCGCGCGCATCAAGTGCGTCACGCATCTTCCCGGCGAAAAAAGTCTGCATCCGCAAATCGACGAAGTCCGCAGCGGCGGCGGCTATTTTTCCCAGAACGATTTGCGCGTCCACTTCGGCATCGGCAAAGCGGAAAACGTCGAGCTCCTAGAAATCCGCTGGCCCAGCGGCCTCGTCGAAACGCTGAAAGACATCAAGCCCAACCAGGTCATCTTCGTCAAAGAAGGCGAAGGCATCATTCGCACTATCTCCTTCGATCAGCCCAAACCCAAGAAGCCGTAGCGGCGGGCTTCAGCCCGGCGCCTTTTCTCCTTTCTTCTCCGCGTCCTCTGCGACCTCCGTGCTCTCTGCGTTAAATCTTTTCTCTTGCTTCCGCCGCGCCGCCCCTAAAAAAAACGGCAACCCATGACCATGCATGAGCCGCCGTTTCTTAACGAATCTCTGAAAACAAAATCTAATTCTTGTTAGCCACCTGCGGAGGCGCATCCTGCCGCGGCGTCATCGACACCACGATATATTCGCGCTCCTTATCATCCGCTTCCGCCACTTTCAGGATCATTTTGTCCTTATGAATCCGGAATTGCGCCGTCTCCCCAATCGGCAGCAGCGCCGGGTGCTTGTCATCTTTCGGCCGTATCCGGTAGATCAGCTTGTCAGTCTGTAGTACATATTCCTGGCAAAGCGTTTCTTGCGTCTTCTTGCTTTGCCCGTCAGTCCCGAGCAGTTCGCCCGTCAAGGACTTCGATCCTTTTTCCTGCATCCCGCACGCGGTCGAATCCATCCGCAGCAAAGTCCCTTTTTGATAGTCGGCATGCTCTTTGGCTGCGCACACGCCTACAAACAGCACGCACGCCGCAAGCGCAGAAATCTTCGTGGACATATGGATAAATCCCCCTCTCTTCCTGCAAAGTAAAAAAGCCCGCATTGGCAGGCAATAGAACTACCGTCCTCTTGTGCTCAATCTCTAAAGCCTGCCGCCGCTCTCCTGCCTCTTTGGGCAACTGCCCACTTTGTTCCAAACCGCCAATAGGCAGCCCTCCCTCGCGCTACTAAAATGGAGAGAGTATCCCGCGCCATCGCGAAGGAAGATCGGCCATGAATCCCGGCGACGCCCAACTCTGTGCCCAGTCCGAGCTGCAACCCGGCGAAAGCCTCTATTGGACCGGCGTTGCCGATCCCGCCCGTGCCGCCGTGGCCGCGCTTCCTGCCGCACTGTTCGGCATTCCGTTCGCTGGCTTCGCCGCATTCTGGATCAACGCCGCCTACCACGGCACTAACTCCATGCACAAATCCGGCAACTCCTTCACCGGCGCGTTCAGCTTTTTCCCCTTGTTTGGAGTGCCCTTCTTTCTCGTCGGCCTGGGCATCATCCTGGCCCCGCTTTGGGCTTATCTGAACGGGCGAAGCACCGTCTACGCCGTCACCAATCAGCGCGTCATGGTCATCAGCGGAGGCAGCACCCGCTCGGTGAAGTCCTGCACTCCCGCCGACATCGTTTCCGTCGATTACCGCGAGCGGCCCGACGGCAGCGGCGACATCATCATCCGCACCACCGCCCAGACCCGCTCGAACAATTCCATCTCGCAAGTAACCGTAGGACTCTGCGGCGTCCCCAACGTCAAGGAAGTCGCCCGCCAGGTCATGAATCTCCACACCCAACGCCCCGCCGCCTGAATTTTCCCAACCGATCTCTCTATCGGCCCACCGCGCTTGGCGCGCTAGTGTGAGCGACTATACCGACGGACATGCGTTAGAGTAGACAACGCGCGGAGGGACACTTGGGCTCACTTCACGAAGCGTGGCTGGACCAAATCGCAAGCGTCCTGGAGACCCTGAATCAGGGCGTCATTCTCAACGACAGCTCCAAGCGAGTTGTCTATGCAAACTCGATGTTCCTGGACATGATTCGGATGGATGCCCGGCAGCTTCTGGGGCGTTCCGTCACGGACTTGTTTCCAGCGGAAGATGTCCCGCGATTGCTGGAGTTAATCAGACAAAGAGAACAGCAAGGCCGCGCGCGCTACGAATTTTATATTCCGCAAGCCGGCGGGGGACATCTGCCGGTGGTCGTCACATCCCGCCAGATACAAGACCCGGAGGGGAGAACATTCGCGGTAGTCACCGCCACGGACATCAGCGAGCAAAAACGCGCTGAAGCGGAACTGCGCGATGCCAATAAGTCGCTCCTGGCGCGCCAGCGCCAGATGGAGGCAGAGCTTCAGCTTGCCGAACGAGTCCAGCAGAGTCTTGCGCCTAGAAGCCTGACTTGGGGAGGAGCCTGTGTCGAGACTCACTATCAACCAGTATGGTCGGTGGGCGGAGATTATGGGCTGGTGGTTCCAAACGAAGACCATCTGGACGTGCTGGTTTGCGATGTTTCGGGACACGGGATCAGTTCCGCGCTGGTGGCGAATCGCATCTACTCTGAAACGCTGGCGCAGATTGAACGCTCCGCGGAACTCGGAGCCATGTTGCGGTCCCTAAATCATTTTGTAGTCGAGAATCTTGCCACCTCAAGTTTCTTTTTTACCCTTGCGGCTGTCCGGCTGGACCGCACCTGCCGTTCGCTGCAATTCGCGGGAGCGGGGCATCCTCCGGCGATGATCGTTCGACGGGGGGAATCGCCAAGGCTGCTCGAATCTAGGAGCGGCATCCTGGGGTTGTTCGAAAATGTCGTGGACACTGAGTCGACCATCGAAGCAGCCGTCGAACGGGGAGATCGTGTGCTGATCTATACAGATGGACTTACAGAGAATTTCAACCTCAAACAGGAAATGTTGGGCGTCGAGGGTCTCTCGGAAATCGTCCGCGATGCTTCCAGCCTGTCTTTGCCAGAGATGAAACAACAAATCCTCGATCGCGTCGAGGCGTGGCGGAGCGGGCCTGCCACCGATGATGTGTCGGTGGTCTTGGTCGAAATTTCATAGACCGAGTCCCGACAGGGTCGGGATCTTCAACTGCGGCAGGCCGGAAGCAGCGCGACGCTCTGAAAAAGCCTTGCTGCAAACAGGCATTTAGATTAAAAGATGGCTATTCCAGGGTACGCCAACCCGTGAGGTTCGGATAGGTTTGTCATGCGATCCTCCCGTATCTTACTTCTATGTTTGGCGGTAACGTCCGCGGGGCATCTCGCGCGGGGGCAAGAGCCTTCCAGCCCAAAGCAAGAGCCACCGGCGCAACCCACGGCAGGACAGACGCCTGAAGCTCCACCGGCGACACTCGTTCTTCCGGAAGGGACTCCTTTAAAGCTGAAGCTGTTGCACACGCTTAACTCCAAGACAGTCGTCACGGATGACCCGCTGAATTTCGCGTTGGCCGAGGATGTAACGGTCAAGGGCAAAATCATTGTCAAGGCGGGCGCGGTGGCCATCGGCCGAGTGCGGCAAGCCCAAGCGGCGCGCACCATGGGGCGGGGCGCACAGATGTCGCTGGACATGCAGTACCTGAAAGTCGGGCGAGTACGTGTTCCCTTGCGCGGATCGCAGGCGCAGAGCGGGGCCGACAAGAAAGCGGACACCGTCGCGCTGGTGGTCCTATTCGGACTCAGCGGATTGATCAAGCACGGTTCCGAAATCGAGGTGAAAGAGGGTTGCCTCTTCACCGCTTACGTCGATAAAGACACGGAGTTGCCGCTACAGCCCGAACCCGCGACTCAATCTCCATAAGTTACAAGGAGAAGGTATGAGAAGTGTCAGCTCGCCCATCAAAACGGCAACCCTGCTGTTGGTCTTTTTTCTCGCCGCCCTTTCGGTTGCGCAAGAGCCGAGCGCGCCTCCGCAAAGCGCGGCACCTGCTCAGGCAACTATGCCGGCCGAGCAACAGAAAGTGTTTGTATTCGTGCAGCGCACCGATCGCCACGCGAAGTTCAGTAAACCCGAGGTGTTCCACACGGTCTGGAGAGATCTAATGGAATACCTCAAGACGAAGAACGTGGCCATTGCCGTGGATGAATTCGGCGGGCGCAATTACGCCGAGGGCGCAACTCCGCTGGATACCATCTTCACGATCGCGCACGATTCCAAGGCCAACAGCGTGATGTATGTGGTGGTTGACCGGCCGATGACAAAATGGCTCAAAATCACGGTCCAAACGTTCGACATGAACCGCAAAGAGCTGTGGAAGGAAGAAGTGTCGAGCGCCGGAGGAATGACCGGCGCCCACGGGCTCGAGGTGTGCACCAAGAAAATTCGTGAGCAGCTCGATAAACGCGTCGGCCGGGACGGATTGCCCATCCTCGCGGCCTCCAAGGAACCGGTAGCGGAAAAGCAATAGGGGTGAAGGATGAAGCTCAAATTCCTGACCGTCGTTTTATGCGCCGTTTTTTCGACGTATGTTTTGGCCCAGTCGCAGGACGCGCCAAAAACGCCTAAAAAGGTGCTTCTGGCTGAGGGTACCGAACTCACGCTGCGCATGGCGCAAGACATTAGTTCACGCGCGGCCCGGCCGGGAGAACCCATTGAGCTGACGCTGGCCGAAGATTTGAAGGTAGGCGATGCGACCGTTGCAAAGACCGGCGCGCGGGCTCTAGGTGAGGTGGTTCAAGGGAAACGTCCGGATGCCTGGGGTGAAGCGGGGGAGGTCAGCTTGCGCGTGCACTTTCTGCGGGTTGGCGACCAGAAGGTGGAGATTCGGGGGGCGATCGGCTCCGCGGGGACTCGTTACGTCGTCATCCGCGGGAGCCAGGCCATCATCAAAGCAGGAACACCAGTCAAGGCCTTCGTAGCGGCGGACGTAGACGTGGCGCCCTTGCCAAAAGCGGCCGAGCCGAGCAAATAGCGCCTTTTCTCTTCCTGTTTTTCTCTTCTCCGTGACCTCCGCGCTCTCCGTGCCCTCTGTGTTAAGCCTTTTCTCTGGCTTGAGTAGCGGCGGACGGACTATATCCTTTTCCCACCTTTTCGTCCCCTAGCCTCTTTGTTTTTATGGATTTGCCCCGCCTCCCGCATTGCGGTTCCCTCTTTTTCTGGTTTCTGCCTTGTAGTTTCTAGTTTTCCTCCTTGCCCTAACTCCTGCCCGCCAACCACTTAAAAATTTTAAAAAATCCCTTGACTTTGTTCTAATCCATGCTACACTTGATGCTGTAGATAACTGCGTTTGGAGTGCGGGAGCTTGCTCCCGCTTTTCTTTTTTCTACGCCGTTTTCCGGTCACAACCCGTTTTGCTCAGCTAAAAACATCTCTTTCAGAATCACACATTTACGAAATGCAAATTTCGTAAGTCTTTTCTTTTGATATCCATACAAATTGCCCGGGGGTACCCCCAGGAAGGAACATCATGAACCCATCCCAGAAAGACCCCAGCGTCACCGTTCTCCCGGAATCGGTCGGCATTCCCCTGAACGATTCCACCCGTTGTCTCTATCGCTACGCCAACGGCAAGCGTTGCCGCCTCACTGGCTCGCAACCTCATTTCAGCCTTTGTCCTCACCATTTCAGTCTGACCAAACCCGCCGCTTCCCTGGAGTTATATAACGATGCGGAAGACCTCACCGCCGACCTCCTCCCCCACCTCTCTGAGCTCTCTCCCGCTATTGATCTCCGCCAATTTCTCGCCCGCCTCCTCACTCTGGTCACCAGAGGCCGCGTCTCGCCTCGACGCGCCTCCGTTCTCGCTTACATCACCAATCAACTCCTCCACTCCCACCCCCGCCGTCATCCCTGAAGATTCTCCTCCGCCCGGAATGAGACCGCGGGTTCCTACACGCATTGCTCCGTTTCCGCAGCCAGAGTATCCTCTCTTTTCTCACGGAGGACTCGGATGCGCATCGGTGCGGCAGGGAAGTGGTTCATCACTGGAATCATCGTCGCAACTATTTTTTGCGGTGCCTTTTGTGCTGCGGCGAACGCGCAGCAATGGGATCAGAAATTCTTTTCCGAGATGCGCTGGCGCTGCATCGGCCCCTTCCGCGGAGGGCGCACCGTGGCTATCTCCGGCGTGCCGCACCAGCCGAATGTTTTCTACATGGCGGCGGTCAACGGCGGCGTCTGGAAGACCACTGATTTTGGGAACACCTGGAGTCCCATTTTCGATGACCAGCCCACCGGCTCCGTCGGCGCGCTCGCCCTTGCTCCTTCCGATCCGAACATCATTTACGTAGGCAGTGGCGAAGGATTGCAGCGCCCCGATCTCGCGACTGGCGACGGCATTTACAAATCCACCGACGCGGGGAAAACCTGGACGCACTTGCAAAACCTGCGCGACACCCAGCAAATCACCGCGATCCTCGTCGACCCGAAAGACCCCAACCGCGTTTTCGTTGCCGCCCAGGGACATCCTTACGGCCCCAATGCCGAGCGCGGCGTTTTTCGCTCCATCGACGGCGGCCATTCCTTCCAGAAAGTTCTCTACAAGGATGAGAACACCGGCGCTGCCGACCTCGCTTTCGATCCCACGAATGCGCAGACCATTTATGCGGTGCTGTGGGCCGCGCGCGTTGCGCCATGGGAAATTCGCAGCGGCGAATCGTTCATCAGCCCGGGCAGCGGCGTTTTCAAATCCACCGATGGAGGAAACAACTGGCGGTCGCTCACCAAAGGCCTCCCCACGGCGGACGATGGACTGGGGCGCATCGGCATTGCTGTTTCGCGCAACAAACCGAATCTCATCTATGCCACGGTGGAGGCAAAGAAAAATGCCGGCGTGTACCGTTCCGACGACGCGGGAGAAACGTGGAAGCAGGTAAATAGCGACCGCCGCATCGGCGGCCGCGGCCCCGGCGCGATGGGCATTGCCGTCGCGCCGGACAATCCGGACGTGATTTACGTCGCGAACACCACGACTTGGAAATCGACGGACGGCGGAAAAACTTTTGTGGGATTCAAAGGCGCGCCCGGCGGCGACGATTACCAGCGCATTTGGATCAGCACGGAAAATCCGCAGATTATCGCCCTCAGTTCCGACCAGGGCGCGGTGATCAGCGTGAACGGCGGCGCGACGTGGAGCAGTTGGTACAACCAGCCGACGGCGCAGTTTTATCACGTCACCACCGATAATCGTTTCCCGTATTGGGTTTACGGCGCGCAGCAGGAAAGCGGCTCGGTCGCGACGCTGAGCCGCAGCGATTATGGCGAAATCACGTTTCGCGATTGGCATCTCATCGGTATTTTCGAGTACGGATACATCGCCGTCGATCCGCTCGACCCGAACATTTTGTATGGCGACTGGCTCACGCGCACGAAGCAGGACATCGGCGAATACGCGAAAATTACGCCGGAAGCGATTCGCCGCGGCGAATATCGCTACGCGCGAACGTTGCCGGTCGTTTTTTCGCCGCTCGAACCGCACACCCTTTATTTCGCGGCCAACAAACTTTTCAAAACGATCGATGCGGGAAACAGTTGGCAGGTTATCAGTCCGGATCTGACGCGCGAAACGTATGAAATGCCCGCGAACCTCGGCGTTTTCGCCGCGAGCGATCCGGAAAAGGGAAAGCACCGCGGCGTTATTTACGCCGTCGCTCCTTCCTTCAAGGAAGCGAACACGATTTGGGCCGGCACCGACGATGGATTGATTTACATTACGCGCGACGGCGGAAAATCCTGGCAGAACGTCACGCCACCACAGTTGAAACCGTGGAGCAAGGTTTCGATTATCGAGGCTTCGCACTTCGATGCGGGGACGGCTTACGCGGCGATCAATTCGTTCCGGCTCGACGATTTGCGCGCGCATATTTATCGCACTCGCGACTATGGGAAAACGTGGGCGGAAATCACGCATGGTATTCCGGATGGCGGCGCCAGCAACGTCGTGCGCGAAGATCCCTTTCGAAAAAGTTTGTTGTTCGCGGGCACGGAAGGCGCGGTCTACGTTTCCTTCAATGATGGAGACGATTGGCAGCCGCTGCAGTTGAATTTGCCGCACACGTCGATGCGCGATCTCGTGATTCATGGCGATGATCTGATTGTCGCCACGCACGGCCGCTCGTTCTGGATTCTCGATGACGTGACACCGCTGCGGCAGATGAGCGAGTGGGAAGAAAGAATGGGCAATCCCGGGCCGGCGCCGGCGATACTCTACGCGCCGCAGGAGGCGATTCGTTTCCGCTGGAACCGCAATCCGGACACGCCGTTGCCGCCAGAATTTCCCGCTGGAAAAAATCCACCTGACGGCGCAATCATTGATTACTACCTCGCTTCCGGGGCGAACGGCCCGGTGACGCTCGAAATTTTTGACGCGCAAAATCGACTGGTGCGGAAGTATGCGAGCACGGACAAGCCGCTGGATATGGCGAAAATCGCCGCCGAGAATCCGATTCCCATGTACTGGGTGCGGCAAGAGCTGGAGCTTTCGGGGGCCGCGGGAATGCACCGATTTGTGTGGGACTTGCATCACGCGCCGCCGAATTCTCTCGCGCACGAATATCCGATTTCAGCGATTGTTCACGACACGCCAAGGTACCCGCTGGGAGCGTTCGCTCTCCCGGGCGAGTACGTTGTGAAACTGACGGCCGACGGAAAAGCATACACGCAGCCGTTGACGGTGAAAATGGATCCGCGCATCAAGACCCCGCTGGCGGACCTGCAAAAGCAATTCGCGATGGAGTGGGGAAGCATGGCCGGCATGAATACCACCTACCAGGTCCTTTCGTACGTGCAATCGTTGCGGGCACAACTAAAGGACCGCGCGCAGAAGGCGGGGAACTCGGGGGTGAGCGAGAAGATTGCGGCGCTGGACAAGACGTTGGCGGAGATGGAAGGCGCATCGCAGCCGAGTTTCTTCGGTTTGCCGCCGGGCGGGAAGCAGCCGGAAAATTTGTCTACCCTAAATCAGCACTTCGGCGGCATCCTGGCAGGGGCGGACAGCGCCGACGCGGCGCCCACCACGCAGGCCACTGCCGTCTATAAGGAACTCGAAGAAGCTCTTGCAAAGCTCGTCGCCCGTTGGACGGGAATCCGGGAGCACGATATTCCGGTGCTAAACGTCGAACTCAAGAGAGCCGGGCTCGCTGAAGTCGATTCCAATAAAGCACCGGATGTGGCGCCTTCCTCCGATGCGGATGGAAACGACGAACCCTAGCCACAACCACAACAGGATAAAGACGGCTAACGTGGGATGGCAAATAGGATGAAGCGCGCCATGACTATGGTCGGACCATGATAGGACTATGATTTGACTATGGTTTAGATTTGTGCTATCGTTTTGGCTGGGAGCTGAGCCATGGAAGAGATTGCAATCTCGAAGTTCAAAGCTACTTGCCTGGCGGTGCTTGAGCGTGTACGCAAGACTGGGGAACCAATCCTTGTGACGCGCTTCGGCCACCCGGTGGCGGAGATTACTCCAGCCGGAGCCGCCAGGAAAATTCGCCTGGGGGGCGGGGCGAGTACGGCTGTCATCCCGGGCGATATCGTCGGCCCGATCGGGGACATATCGGAGTGGGAAGCGGCGCAAGATCCAGATGAGAAAGATGCAGAGAAGACCGGCGACACGGAATGAAACTGTTATTGGACACGCACATCTGGATTTGGAGCTACCTCGAACCGTACAGGATCAGTTCCGAGGTGACTCGGGAATTGACCGATCCAGAGAACGATCGCTTCCTATCCGCGGTGAGCGTATGGGAGGCGATCGTGCTCGTGGAGAAAAAGCGAATTCAGTTCAAGAGAGATTTTAGAGAGTGGTTCCGCGAGTCGAAAGAAGAACTGAATTTGAATGAGGTTCCCGTGAATTGGGAAGTGGCACACGAGCTTCGGTATACGATGCTGGGATACCGTGATCCGGCGGACCGTTTTCTGGTGGCAACGGCAAAGGTCTATGATTTGACGCTTGTCACCGCGGACGAGCGATTGTTAAGGGTTCCCGAAATTCAAGTGTTGGCCAACCGCTGAGAAAATCCGTCTTATTCGAATGAAGTGAATTTGTTTTGCGGGGAGGCCGCAAGCGAGTTATCCTCTCGCGCACGGGGAGGTCCATCGATGAGAAATTCGATTTTTGCTCGAGTCGCGAAGCACGCGACAATCATCGCCTGCTTCGGAGTCCTTGTGACCAGCATCGCGCAAGGGCAACAAATTCCAGAGCAACTTTATTCGGAGATGCAATGGCGGATGATCGGGCCTTTTCGGGCGGGGAAGGTGAATGCCGTGGCGGGGGTGCCGGGCAATCCGGCGCTGTATTATTTCGCGGCGGATGGCGGGGGCGTGTGGAAGACGACGGACGGCGGGACGGTTTGGAAGCCGATTTTTGACAAAGAGCCGGTCGCGTCGATTGGCGCGCTGGCGCTGGCGCCTTCCAATCCAAATATCATTTACGCGGGAACGGGTACGAATACGATTTCCGGAGACACCAGCTACGGAGACGGCGTGTACAAGTCCCTCGACGGCGGAGAGAACTGGCAGCACATAGGGCTGGAGGACACGCGGCATATCGAGAGAATCCTGGTGGATCCGCGCAACCCGGATGTCGCGCTGGTGGCGGCGATGGGCCACACTTCAGGGCCGAACGAAGAGCGTGGAGTCTTCCGCTCGATGGATGGGGGGCGGAGCTGGAAGAAAGTTTTGTACCGAGACAATGCGACGGGAGCAGCGGATCTATGTTTTGAGCCGGGAAATCCGCGCGTGGTGTACGCCACGCTGTGGCACGGCATCCGAAAGGCTGGCCAGAGAGGAGTAACCTACGGGCCGGGCAGCGGGCTCTTTAAGTCCGTGGATGAAGGCATCACTTGGATGGAAATCAAGGGACACGGACTTCCGGAGGGAGACTGGGGACGCGCGGGAGTGGCGGTTGCCCCGGGAAATCATGGGCAACGCGTGTACCTGATCGTGGACGGCAAAGAGAAAAAAGGCGGGCTGTTCCGATCCGATGACGCGGGAGCGACTTGGAAAAAGGCGACGGAGGACAAGCGCATCGACGGGTATTGGTATATGAGCGAGATTTTCGTGGACCCGAAGAACGCCGATGTGGTCTACGTGCCAATGCAAAATCTGTACCGTTCGAATGACGGCGGGCATTCCTTTACGGCGATCAAGGGCGCTCCCGGCGGCGACGATTACCACACCGTGTGGATCGATCCGACAAATTCGCAGCGCATCATGCTGGGCGTGGATCAGGGCGCGACGATCAGTTTGAACGGCGGAGAATCCTGGAACACGTGGTACAACCAGCCTACGGGGCAATTCTACAGAGTGGCGACGGATCACCGATTTCCTTACTGGGTATATGGGCCACAGCAGGACAGCGGAACGGCGGCAATCGCCAGCCGCGGAAACAACGGACAGATCACCGAGCGCGATTGGTTCCCGGTCGGCCCAGGAGAAAGCGGCTATACGATACCCGATCCGCTGGACGCGGACGTGGTGTACAACGCGGGGCCGGCCGGGAGCGTCGTGCGGATGTCGAAAACGACGGGGCAGGTGCGCGACATTTCGCCGGCTCCGGTTTCGTTTGGAAGCAAGTACCGGTTCAACTGGACGATTCCCATGGTTTTTTCGCCGCAGGACCCGCGCCTGCTTTATCTGGGTACGCAGTTCGTGCTGAAGACCGCGAATGGGGGCACAAGCTGGGAAGCGGTGAGCGGGGACTTGACGCGCGTGCGACCAGATCAGAAGGACGCGAAACAGAGGGAAGGGACGATCCTGACAATCGCGCCGTCAGAGTTGAGGGAAGGCCTCCTCTGGGTTGGAACGGATGACGGAAACATCCAATTGACGAAGGATGGAGGAACGGCGTGGCAAAACGTCACGCCCCCTGGCGTATCAGAGTGGAGCACGGTCAACATTATCGAAGCGTCGCACTTTGATGCTGGAACGGCGTATGCGGCGGTGAATCGCAACAGCCTGGACGATTGGCAGCCGCACATTTTCCGGACCCGCGACTTTGGAAAGAACTGGCAGGAGACGGTCAACGGCATTCGCGACGGCGATTTTGTCCGCACCGTGCGCGAAGATCAAGTGCGCAAGGGGTTGCTTTACGCCGGAACCGAAAAGGGCGTTTACGTTTCGTTTGATAGCGGAGATCACTGGCAATCGCTGCGGCTGAACATGCCGGTCGTGGCCATTCGTGATTTGGCCATTGAGCAGGACGATCTGGTGGCCGCGACGTATGGACGATCATTCTGGGTTCTCGACGATGTCACGCCGCTGCGCCAGGTGGATGCACGTTCAGCGTCTTCGGGCGCGCATCTTTTTGCGCCGCGGACGGCCATTCGGGTGCGCCGCGACGAGAATCAAAACACGCCGCTGCCGCCGGAGGTACCCGCGGGAAAGAATCCACCCGATGGCGCAATTCTGAATTATCTTTTGCCGGCCAAATCCGCCGCAGACATTCAACTGGAAATTTACGACGCGGATGAAAAACTGGTACGGAGCTATTCCAGCGCGCCGCTGCCCAAGGAAACAGAAGAAGTTCCATTCGTCGCGGAATATTGGATCGCGCATCCGCAGCCGCTTTCGAAAGAAGCGGGAATGCACCGTTTCGTTTGGAATCTGCGCTACCCCGACCCGCGCGCCATGCACCCGCAATCTCCTTACAACTATCCGATTGCGGCAATTGTGGGCTCGACGACGCTGCCGCCGCAGGGACCGCTGGTGCTGCCGGGGAAGTATGAAGTGCGGCTGAAAGCAGGGGGGCAAGTTATTCGCCAACCACTGGAAGTAAAGATGGATCCGCGGGTGAGCGCAGCGCGCAACGAATTGCAGAGTTCCTTGGGGCTGCAACTGAAAATCTCGGCGCTGCAGGAGAAGAATTTTGACGGCTACCAGCAGACGAAGGAGTTGCGCGCGCGGCTGGCGGAGTTGAAGAAGCGTCCGAAGGAAGACCCCATTGCCGTGGCGGCCGGCGCGCTGGACGCGAAGGCTGCGGCGCTGGAGGGCGAGCCCACTCCGATCTTGGAGGCTCCTAAAACTACCAGTTTTATGGCAGTGAACGACACCTTGACGGCGCTGATGGCGCTAGTTGACGGCGCGGACTTTGCGCCATCGGAAGAATCGTTCGCGGCGTACCGGCGAATCTGCAAGGGTTCGAATGAAGCTTTTGCGGCGTGGCAGGAATTGAAGAACAAGGACGTGGCAGCGCTGAATACTTTGCTCGGGAAGAGCAATCTCGCGGCGTTGCCCGAGGTTCCTGATGTGGCGGCCGAGGCAGCTTGCGGGAACTAAGGGGGATCGCACTTGAACGTTTCCGCCGAAGTTAGCTTCACGTACGCTTCGCTAACAAGGATTCAAAGGCGACTACGGGAGAGTTCCGCGCTTCGAGCTTTAAGAGGGGGACTGCTTCTTCTATTTCTTACATGCGTATCGTACGGAGGTAATTCACGATACCAAATCACATCACTCGCGGTCTCTCCCGATGGCAAGCTGATTGCGCTTGTTGTTGATAAGGGTAGCATTTCATTTATTTATACAGTCGCTGTAGACACCGGAGTTGCGACACGATTGACGGATGCAAAAGATGGAGAAGAAACAAGTCCCACATTCTCGCCAGACGGAAAGCGAATTGCATACTCTTACGAGCCCAGCAATCATACGCGCTCTCGGATTGTCATCGTCAACGTGGACGGATCAGACAAGCACGAGTGGTCGCCTTCAAGTGTAACCGACCTATCGCCCGTCCTCTCGCCGGACAATGCGACGATCGTTTTTGCCCGGGCGGACTTCTACGGCAGCTACTCGCCAATCGCGCAGCCACATCCCCATGGCTGGAGTTTTTTTGCCGCCAACTTGGATGGGACAAACGTACGCCGGCTGACGACCGAGCTTTTCTATATGGCATCGCGGCCCGCAGTCTCCCCAGACGGCAAGAATATGGTCGTCGTGACGGAGGGTCTCGAAACGCATCAACAGATTGCGATTTACTCGATAATCTCGCCGGGTCCGCCCTTGCACACCTTTCAGCCCCACATTCCGAATGAAATAAGTCTCAAGCAACCTATTTTTGCCTACCCCAACTACCTGCCGGATGGAAGTATCCTCTTCATGGCAGCAGACAGCCACGTAAGTTATGACGTTTACCGACTGAAACCCGACACCAGCGCTATCGAAAAGCTCACAAACCACAATGGCTACGCGACCGAACTCAAAGTCTCTGCGGACGGAGAGACCGCCGCATTCTTGAAGTGGCGCAAGAACTGGAAATTGGAGGTTACTGACCCGGAGCCCTACTTGCTGGACCTGGAGAGTCACAAGCTCACACCTCTCAAGATCAGCGGGTTAGGTTGATCCAGCAGAATCTAGCCCGCTCTCCCGTTAAGATCAGCTGGCTCTGCTGGCATCACTGAAGCTGTTGAAGCACCGACAAATCCGCGAGGACTTCGGCGCTGTGTTTTTCGGCGTTGACGTTGAGGTAGGTTTTGCGGACGACGCCAGTAGGATCGATTAGGAAGGTATGGCGGGCGGAGAGTTTGGCGACGCCGAGGTTCACCAGCGAATCGTAGGATGAAGACACGTCGTACTTCGTATCTGCAAGCAGCTTGAAGCTGAGGCCTTCTTTGGCGCAGAACTTCTGGTGGGTGGCTTCGTCCTGGACGCTCACACCGAGAATGATGGCGTTTTTCTGCTCGTATTGCGGGAGATCGCGCTGGAAGTTATGGGCTTCCTTGGTGCAACCGCTGGTGAAATCCTTGGGATAGAAATAAAGCACCACCCACTTGCCGCGGAGATCCTGCAAGCGGAGCGGCTTTCCATCCTGGGAATTCAGGGTGAAGTCCGGCGCGGGAGTTCCTGAGGACGGCGCCTTCTCACCGGTGTGCATGGCGCGGACGACGGCGACTCCCACAAGCAGAACGATTACTACTGCGAAGATCCAAATCATTTTCATCTCGCTCACTCACCGCCGGTCTTGAATCGGACGCGTCGCCAAGACGGCTATTCTTTTTGACTGAACCAGCCGAAGCCGATACGAAACTGGATGGTATTGATGCCGGGATTCGGCGTGGCAAGCCCGGCGTTCGAAATGTGCATATAGCGGACTTCGGCGCTGATGTTGTGCTTGCTGCGAAGGAAATGGAGGCCAAGAGCGCCGCCGCTCGTGAAATTGATGCGCGATGTGCCTTCGGGAACCTTGGTGTTGGTAAAGAGAGTGCCGCCGCCAAGTTCGATATACGGAACCACGCTCTTGCTTGTGTCCAACGCCCATTTGAAGGCGAAGGGGTCTAAGCCAACGCCGTAGGCGGTGTTCGTTTTCTGAATGACTAGGAAGACGGGGACGGCGTCGACGGCGTATTCCAGGCGGCCGCGGAGGAAACCGGGGCCGTGCGGCGCGGTGAGGATCAGGCCGTAACGGAAGCCCGCGTTCCAGACGCCGTCGCCGGACTGGCCGCCGTTGATGCCGTGGCCGCCGCCGGTCCAGAGCTGCAACTCATGGCCGCCTTCGACGGGGCCGGCTTGCGCGCAAACCGCGGGCACATTCAGGAATATTCCAAAGACGAGGGCGGTTATAGTTCTTCGCAACGCTGTGGCTCCTGCAAGTGCTTGGATTCCAGCCGCGGGCTCTGGTTGCAGAGAAGATATAGAAAACCCGTTCGAAAGGCGACCCTCTCCTATTCTACTTCAGGTAGGTGCGGACGATTTGGATGACATCGTCGGCGGCTTCTTCCGAGGATTTGGAATTGCGAGGCATGTGGTTGCGGATGTGGTCTTCCATCAGCTCGGCCATGAGGCTGTTGATGGCGCCGCGGGCGGCGGCGAGGCGTTGAAGGACATCCGCGCAAGGATCGTCTTCATTGAGGGCGCGCAAAACACTTTCGAGCTGGCCGATGACTTTCTTGGTGCGGTTGACGAGATCGAGTTTCTCGCGTGAAGTGTGTGACATTCCGGTTGCCTACCCTATGGGGGTATGGTATCAATGTTCCTGACGGCAAGCAATGCCCCCAAAGCATAGCGGAGAAAGGGGCCGGTGGGTACAGCCATGGCGCGCTTGGAGGCGGGCGCCATCGCGGAAGCGCCTTAGGCGCGCCAGCCAAAAGAAGAACGTAATGGACGAGCCCTCTAGTTAAGTATAGTTTACAAAATATATTTAATATGCTTAACTAGCGGCTTCTGGCGATGCGCGCCGCGAAAAGACGGCTGCATTCATCGTCCGTTCATCAGCGATGACCTACCCTGCAAGCACGGGACGGCCAGCTGCAACCACAGACGGAAGAGAATTCGGACGGCTAGAAATGCTATGGCGAACATTCCAATTTATTGCCCTGATTTGCGCGACTCTCGGGGCCTTCTCGTTTGCGGCGGCAGGACTGCGGGCGCAAGATGCGCCGCCGGTTCAGGCGCAAACGCCTGCGACGCCGGCGGACGATCCGGCCGGTCCGCCAGCTAGTAACGATCCCGAAGCGATGTTCCCACATTTCAAGGACACGCGGTTCTGGCTCTCCGGCCAAACGAACTTCATCTTCCAAACTCACCCTGACTTTCACGCCGCTTATAGCGGGCCGAACAGCCTCAGCTCGCACTATGAGAAAGCCACGTCCCGTGTGATGACGCTGTATACCGGAGTGCGGCTCACCGATTCGACCGAAGTTCTGGTGGACATCGAAGAAGCCGGCGGGGCCGCGCTGAGCACCGGGCTTGGGCTCGCCGGGAATACCGATCTGGACATCGTGCGCAATCCGCTTTTGAGCAAAGCGCCGTACCTCGGGCGCGGCATGATCCACAAGGTGTTCGCGTTGAGCAAGGATAAGATTGAGAACCAACGAAGTTTTCTATCGCTGTTTGACGAGCTGCCGCGCCGCCGCCTGGAAATTCGCTTCGGCAAGTTCAGCATGCCGGATTTCTTCGATCAGAATTCCGTGGGTTCCGACACGCATTTTCAATTCAACAACTGGACCCTAGACAACAACGGCGCCTGGGACTACGCCGCCGATACGCGCGGCTACACCGTGGGTTTCGTGGCGGATTACGAGGACCGCAACTGGGGCTTTCGCTTCGCCGAAGGGCTCATGCCGAAGGTCGCGAACGGGATTGATCTGGTGTGGAAGCCGTGGCAGGCGCATGCGGAGAATTGGGAATTCGAGCTGCGACACGGCATAGTGCCGAAGAAAGGCGGAGTGGTCCGGCTGCTGGCATTCACGAACTACGCCAATATGGGCGTCTACCGCGATGCCATTGCGCAGTTCCAAAAAGGCCTGGTCCCCGTCCCGGAAATCACGAACCACCCGTGGCACATCACTCGCAAATATGGTTTTGGCGTCAACCTGGAACAAAATCTCGCCCGGGACGTCACGGCGTTTGCGCGTTGGGGATGGGACGACGGGAAAACCGAATCACTTGCTTACACCGAAGTCGATTTGACGATCGCGGAGGGCGTGACGGTGAATGGCGCGAGATGGCATCGCAAGCAAGACCGCGCCGGCGTGGCCTTTGTATCGAACGGGATCAAGAAAGATCACCAGATCTATCTGGCGGACGGCGGGCTTGGTTTCCTCCTGGGTGATGGCAAGCTGAACTACGGGCGGGAGAACATCGTGGAGTCGTATTACACGGCACACGTTTGGCGCGGAATCTATGTGGCGCCCAGCGTGCAGCACATCAATAATCCCGGGTATAACCGGGACCGGGGGCCGGTAGTGGTGCCGACGCTGCGGCTGCACGTGGAGTTCTAGACGGTGGCGGCGAAATATCCTGGCAGCGGGGAGAAAGTCTGGCAAGCGGCTGCGGTCAGCTTGCATTTCCGACGAGTTGGCGAGCGTAGGCTGGCGCTTTGCCGGCGTCTTCGTGCTTGAAATAGGCGAATACATCGATGCCCTGGCCAAGCCAGGCGTCGAAGCGTTTCCTCCACTCCGTGATTTGCTTCGGAGTGTAATCTTCGAGGCGCAGGCGGGCGTAGGTGAAGCCGGTAGTGAGCACCTCCGGGGGCGTTTGTTTGTCGGTTTCGGAAAGGCAAAGCGCTGTCTTGTGCTGGCGAAGAACGGCGTACGTTTCGTCCGTGTACCAAGATGGATGACGTACCTCGAAGGTGAAAGAAAAAGCCTCCGGGCGAAGGGCAAGAAAGTCTTCCAGCAGGGGACGATCGAACTTAAACGTCGGCGGGAGTTGCACGAGGATTGGGCCGAGGTGGTCGCCGTCGTTTAGGACACTGGCGACTTCCAGGAAGCGTTTGAGAGTGCTCTCACAGTTGCGGAGCCTTTGAATGTGAGTGATTTGCTGGTTGGCCTTCAAAGCGAAGCGAAAGCCTTCTGGAACCGTTTTCGCCCACTGCAGGAGCACGTTCTCCGTCGGCATGCGATAGAAGCTGTGATTGATTTCGACCGTCGGGAACTGCTGGGCGTAGAAACCGAGCATTTCGCGGTCGGGAAGTTTCTCGGGGTAGAAACTTCCCTTCCACTGTTTATAAGAGTATCCAGAAGTCCCCACGAGAAGCTGGCCTGCGCTAGGAATGATGCACCTCCGTGCCCTGGCATTTAATATTATTGCTAGTTAAAAGGCAATTTGTGAGTTTGAGCGAGAAATTCTTATGAATCGGGAAGGAACATAAAGATGAATGGATTAGACAAAAATACGATTGCCTTGGCAGGAGAATTCGCGGTCCTGTCGCAGCTTGCACTTCAGGGTTACGATGCGAACATGACGCTTGGGCACACAAAAAGTTTTGACATTTTCGTTTCTCATCCCAAGACCAGGAAAATGTTCAAACTCGAGGTGAAGACAAAATACCGAAACAGCTCAAAGAAATCGACGAAATCAGAGCTTTTCGGAGAAGTTGTAGGAAACTGGATCATGCATAAGAAGCACGAGAGCATCAAAGACCCAACGCTTTTTTACTGTTTCGCAATTTTCTGCGAACCTACAAACACTTTTCAGTTCTACATCGTGCCAAGCAAAGTTGTGGCGAAATACGTCAGAGATGAACACCAGCTTTTTCGGAAAAAGAGGAAAGAGGGTGGAAAGGACACCGACATACGCGTGTTTCGCATCGGATTCAAGGAAAAGGAGTATCCAATAGTCACGCCATTGGCTGAAAGCTATAACAACTGGAAATTCCTCGGCTCTTAAGGCACCTTTTTGGTTCTCGGCGGCATGCGGTCGCTGAGAAGTTCGATGGCTTGTTCTAGTCTCTGGCGCCGCTTCCAGAAATCGCCCCAGAGATCGCCCCTCTCCTTTAGGCGCGCAAGGACGGTGTTGATGTTCAACGTTTCGGGGCGCAAGCTGGGGCGCAATTCGCGGGGCAACAGGGGAGCGGAAACCGGCGCTTGCGGGAACGCGCGCACGGAATAGGCGGCAGCCAGCGGCCGGCCGTGAGCGTTTTGCTGAACGTCGATCAACACGCGGCCCGCTGGCCGCTTGGCAACGGTGCGTTCGTTGGTGACCAGATTCGGGTGCTCGGCGGTCACGGTGCGTGCAATGATTTCGCCGAAGGTGCGCAACTGCTCGTACGTGTAGACCGGTTCGACGGGAATGAAGATGTGGATTCCGGTCGCACCGGAAGTTTTGAGGAAGCTTGCTAAGCGCAATTCTTCCAGCTTCTCATGCAACGCTCCGGCAATGGTGACGACCACGGAGAAATCCGTGCCCTCGGAAGGATCGAGGTCGAAGAAGAAGTAATCGGGATGATCGAAATCAGCAATACGGTTGGACCATGGATTGTGATCGATGCAGCCGAGGCCGGTCAAAAAGAGAAGGGAAGCGCGGTCGTCGGCGGTCGCGTATTGGATGGCCTCCCCTTTTCTTTCCGAATCAATCGGCACGGTTGTGAACCACTCCGGCACGCCTTCCCGCAAATCTTTTTGAAAGAAAGCCTGGCCCTTGATTCCGTCAGGGTAACGCCGCAACACCAAAGCGCGATCGCGCAGAAAGGGCAAGATGAAGTCGGCGATGCGGTAGTAATAGGCCAGCAGACTTCGTTTCGTTACGCCCGGTTCAGGAAAATAGACTTTGTTCAGGTTGCTGAAGCGCAGCCGCTTACCGTCCAATTCGATAGTGACGTTTTCTGAGCGCCCCTTGAACAACTCGTTTTCGATTTGTGCTGTTGTGTTGAGAATCCTCCCCACGACCTCGGGCGCGCGGACCACGTTTGGGGCGGTGGCGGGTGACGCAGCGGCAACCTCATTCTCCCATTGGCAATCCGTGGGACGCGCATCCTCGCGGAGCGCGAGGAAAACAGGGTGGCGCAGAGCGTGCTCTTGTGTCCATCCGCTGAATTTGACGCGCGCGACCATGGCAGGAGCGACCCAGGATGGCTTTTCGTTGGTTTCGGGCACAGCGTCGAACGGGCACGCGGAGACAGCGATCCCTTTCAACCTGCTACTCAACTCCTTTAGTTTTTCCGCGTCAAATCCGCTGCCAACGTGCCCGATGAATCGAAGTTTTTTGCCTTCATACAATCCCAAGAGCAGTGAGCCAAAGGGGAGAACGGGGGTGCGAGCTTCGGTCCAGCCACCGACCACGGCGTCCACAGCCGTTGTAATTTTCAGCTTTACCCAGTATGAGCTGCGGTCGGAAACGTACGGGCTGTCGGCGCGCTTCGCGACGATTCCTTCCAAACCATTTTTTTCTGCCAGCGCGTACAACTCTTTTCCGTGCTCCAACTGATGGTCGGCGTAGCGAAACCGCTCGGATGTATAAAGCAAGCGCTGCAGGAGCTGTTTGCGCTCGAGCAGGGGAGCTTGGCGAAGATCGTATCCGTCGCAGTAGAGAAGATCGAAGGCGAAATATACGACGGGCATTTGTGTGACCAGGCCCTCGCCCGGAGCGCGCACGTGCATGCGTTCCTGCAAGCGCTCGAAGCTGCTGTGACCTTGCGCGTCCAGTGCGACGATCTCCCCGTCAAGAATGGCCTGGCGGGCGGCCAAAGCATCGGGAAGAGAGGCAAGTTCGGGATAGCGTTTCGTGATGTCAATGCTATTACGAGAACGTAGCGCCAGGGCGCCATTCTCGATTCGGGCTAGCGCGCGAACGCCGTCCCACTTAATCTCAAAGAGCCAGTGGGGATCGGAAAACGGATGGTCGGCGAGCGTCGCCAGCATCGGTTCCACGCGTGCCGGCATAGCGCCCTTGCGTGCACCTTGCAACTCAGACGCCTGAATTAAAGTTAGTTTTCGTTTGGGCGGCAGCTCTTCCTTAATCTCTTCTATCGTCCTTCCCGTAAGAGCGGAACCATCGTGCTCGTCAATGTTCCAGGAGGAATCTTCGGCGGCATCCTTGTGCTTGATCATCAACCATTCGTTGCCTTTTTCGCTCTGTTTCAGCTTCACCAGAACAAAGCTGCCCCGCAATTTCTCCCCGTTCAAGCTGAACTTGATTTCTCCCTTTTCCAGTTGCTTCAGCGCGTCGAGATTGCCCTCCACATGGAAAGTCCCGCGGTCCCATACCATTACGGTTCCCGCGCCATAATTGCCCTGAGGAATTTGCCCTTCGAAGTTGGCATAGTCCAGCGGATGATCTTCAACGTGCACCGCCAGGCGCTTGTCGGCGTGGCTCTGGGAAGGTCCCTTGGGCACGGCCCAGGACTTCAGTGTCCCATCGATCGCCAGCCGGAAATCGTAGTGCAGCCGTGTTGCCCGGTGCTTCTGAACCACGAAGGTGTCGCCATGCTCGGCCCCGGGACGGACTTCCAGCTGCGGCAGTTTCGGTTTTGGCAGGCGCGTGCGTTTGGCGGCCGGGGAGGGTTTATCCTGGACCTTACCGGCGAGGGATTCCGGCTCGCCGGACGGCTCCGGCGTCCGGTCGAAGCGGCGCTTTCGCTGGTATTCTTGGAGCTTCGGCATGAAAGCATTCTATCCCAGACCTTTCCGGGGACCCCATGCCTGCCCGCCCGATGCAGTTAAGACGAAGCTGACTGATAAACTACGCGCTGACGATTCGTCTTGATTCCTGATGGGGTGGGCGGCTAATCTTAAAAAGCTCGCGCAAAGTCCCAGCCTGTTGTCGAAGGAGCGTCCACATGGCCAGCACCGTCTGGAAAGGCCACCTTACTTTTGGGTTGATTTCCATTCCCATGCGAATGTCCGCCGCCGCCCGCGGCGAGCGCATCAGCTTCAACCAGCTCCACAATGTGTGCCATTCGCGGCTCAAGCAGCCCCTGTTTTGCCCTGTTTGCAATCGCAACGTGGAACGCTCCGAAATCGTGAAGGGTCACGAGTATGAAAAGGATCAGTACGTCCTCTTCACCGAGGAGGAACTCGACAAGATGGAGCCTCCCTCGGCGAAGGTCATGGAAATCCTGGAGTTCGTGAAGCTGGACGACATGGACCCGCTCTACTTCGACTCCTCGTATTACGTTGCGCCGGAGGACGCCGGCGTTAAGGCCTACAAGCTGCTGATGAGCGCCATGCAGGAGTCCGGCTACGGCGCCATCGCCAAGCTCACCATGCATCAGCGGGAGCACATCGTGATCCTTCGGCCGGGCAGCAGGGGGATGACGCTGCACACCATGTTCTATTCCAACGAGATTCGCGCGGCAGAATCCGTTCCGACAGACAAGGTGGAATTGAAAGACCAGGAAAAGAAGCTTGCGAACCAGCTGATTGAGAGCTTGGCGGCTCCGTTTGCGCCAGAAAAGTACCGCGACGAATACCAAGAGAATGTACGCGCGATGATCGCTGCCAAGCTCAAGGGCCAGGAAGTGACCGAAGTGGCGCAACCGCACATGGCTCCAGTGATTGATTTGATGGAAGCCCTGAAGAAGAGTCTCGCGGAAAAGCAAGCGCCCGCTGCGGCCTCCGCCCCCGCAGTGGCAGCGGAAGCGCCCGTGGGCAAGAAGCCTCCCGCTCGAGCCGTGCAACCGATCTCCTCCGTGCCGAAGAGGGCTGGAAAGAAGGCTACCGGTTAATTTCAACATGGGCGCGACGGACACATTCAGCACGGAGGATGTCCAGCGCATTGTGGGTCTGACCGCGAAGCAGCTGGATTATTGGGATCGATTGCGCCTCGTTTCGCCTCGAAAAGAACAAGGAAACCGTTTCTACGATTTCCGCGACCTGATTAGCCTGCGCACGGTAAAGCAGTTGGTCGAAGAAGGAGTGCCCGCTAACCGCCTGCGCCGTGCTCTTTCTGCGCTTCGTGGGAAACTTGCCCAAGTCCACGCGCCCCTGGCGGAGCTGCGGGTTCTTTCCGATGGAAAAGATATCGTTGTGGAGCGTGGTGAAGCGCGGCTGGAACCGCTATCGGGTCAGTTCGTTTTGAATTTCGAGACTCGCGAGCTCGGCGAAAAAGTGCGCGTCTTGGCCGGGCCCAATGCCGATGACTGGCTGGCCACCGCGCTCGAATATGACGCCGAGGAAAATACCAGGGCGCAAGCGATCGAAGCGTACGATCATGCTTTGAGCATTGATCCACAGAAAGTCGATGCTTTGCTCAATTGTGGAACGCTTCGCTACGAAGAAGGAAACCTGAAAAAAGCCGCGGAATATTTCATGCGCGCTTTGCAGGTGGATCCCGAGAGTGCTCTGGCCCATTTCAATTTAGGCAGCGTTCTCGAGGAAGTCGGCAGACTCGAAGCGGCGCGGCTGCATCTTCGCAACGCCGTGCGTCTCGATCCTAACTATCCCGACGCGCATTACAACCTCGCGTTTGTTTGCGAAAAGCTCGGCGCGCAAAACGAAGCGCAGCGGCATTGGCAAGCCTACATCACGCTCGATCCCTCAAGCCCTTGGTGCGGATACGCACGCCAGCGGCTCGCGGGCGCCAAAGCAAGAACCGCTGGCACTACCTAGTCCTCCGCCGTTAAAATCACTCAGAGGCCCAATCACATGTGCAGGAATATCAAGCCGCTTTTCAATTTTGATCCGCCCGTAACCCCCGAAGAGGTGCGCGCGGCCTCTCTCCAGTTCGTGCGAAAAATCACCGGGTTCAACAAGCCGTCGAAGGCCAATGAAGCTTCGTTCGTTGCTGCCATCAATGAGATCGCTCGAATCTCGGAACGACTCATTCATTCCCTCGAAACGGCCGCACCGCCGAAAAACCGGGAAGAGGAAGCCGCCAAGGCGAAGGCCCGGGCCGCAATACGATTTGCAACTTGAGGCCGGAAAAGTTCGAAGAATACTCACGCTACGGGCTTGTTCAGGAAGCTGCAAAATTCGCTGACAACATGGGTTGGCAATTCGCCAGGAATCTTCTTGGCAAGAAGGTCGTGGCCTGCGCCGTCGACCTCGAGGAGGGCGTGCGGGGCAGGGATCAGTTTCAAGGCGGCTTTCATTTCCGGTATCGTTCCGAAAGGATCGCGTGTGCCGTGGACAAAAAAAGCCGGCTTGCGCAGCTTCGGGAGATGCGCCGTGCGAAGCTGGGCAGGTTTTCGCGGAGGATGCAGCGGATAAGAGAGCAGTAGCAAACCCTCGACTAGTGCAGGATCTTCGGAAACGAGCATGGACGATTGCCGCCCGCCGTAGGAATGGCCGCCGAGAAATACGGGCCCGGGTTGCCTTTCTTTCATCAGCAACACTGCCCGGCGCAGACCTTCGCGGTCCCGCGCGGCACTGCCGGGCG
>WNFG01000042.1_pt1 | contig 87446 bp, 75 predicted proteins | sample 5400431 | NCBI WGS metagenome assembly WNFG01 (sample SAMN13153346, study PRJNA577476) | soil metagenome | isolation source: 120 cm saprolite under Douglas fir tree site 2 hole 3 replicate 2 | place: USA:California | collected 2015-04-18
ATCCGCCCGAGCCGAGCCAGAATACCGACCCGACAGACTCGATCATTTGGAATCCTCGCATGAAGGCTGCATTCAGAAGTCTCTCGGAGGAGCAGCAGTTGACATTGAAATTATACTATCTGAGAGATTATACACTTAAGGAGATCGCTCAAGAGTTGGGTTGGTCCTATGACAGTGTCAAGCATCACGTTTATCGCGGCATCGGTCGATTGAGACATATAGTGTTCGAAGGGCCCGCTCCGAGAACTTGCCACGAAGCAATGGCGGAAATAAGATGCGAATCGAAAGACATGGCCGGATGAGCCCGCAGCACCTCAGGGAAGACTCTAGCCTAGATTATTTGATGGGTGAGCTGCCCCCTCATGCAAAAGTCTCTTTCGAGCAACATCTTGAAAAATGCAAGGAATGCTATTCCCGCATGGAGCAGTACCGAGACATCCTGCAGTACGGGCACGCAGGCATCGCCGACGAAATCATTGGCGATTTACCAGCCCATACTTTGCGTTGGTCCATTGAGGATGGTGAGAAGAGACTCTATGCGGCGATTGAAAGTGAAGCTGCCTTCGGGACCAAGTTTCAACGTGTGTTGGACCACGTAGAGTTTCTTTCTTGGAATGTATTCAAAGGACGCCTTGGGCGGCTCCTCTCTCAAAGATACCTTCGAGCAACCTTGACCGTTGCCGGGTCAATGATTCTGGCGCTCAGCCTGGCGATATCCGGCTACCACCTGGGCGCGAAGCGTGGCGGCCCGAAGCAATCTCTGGTTGCGCAGCAATGGCAACGAAGCGAAGAAGCCCTAGGAGCGCAGATTGACAAGCTTCAGCATGAAAAGGATGCAATTCAGGCTGGTTTGGCGGAGCGAGAAAGCACTATCGCCGATTTGAGACAATATCTCGAGAAACAACGGAAACAGATCGCTGCGTTGCAAACGAGCTTGCTGTCAACAGAACGGCAGGGCAAGGAGCAAACTCAGGAGATTTCCTCACAGCGCGACGAACTTCTTCGCAAACTCGATGACCAGCAGACCCTCCTTGCAGCGGGGCAAAAACAGCTCGATGCTCTCCGGCAAGCAAGTACGAACGATGCACTCAGGATGGCGAGTCTCGAAAGCCAAACCCGCCAGATGTCGCAGTCGCTTAGAGAAAAAGATGTAAGCCTCGTTGAGCAGCAACGGCTTATCACAAAACAACAAGAATTTCTTGACTCGGATCGCGACATCCGAGAACTGATGGGTGCCCGTGACCTCTATCTCGCCGAGGTGTACGACATCGGCACAAACGGCAGAACGAAGAAGCCGTACGGAAGAGTCTTTTATACAAAGGGGAAATCTCTAATTTTCTATGGCTACGATCTAGATCAGCAGTCCGGCCTGAAGAACGCGAGCACATTTCAGGCGTGGGGACTGCGTGGGCCGGATCGCAACAACGCGCTGAATCTCGGAATAATGTATGTGGATAATTCCACGAATAGACGTTGGGTTTTGCGGTTCGACAATCCCTCCGCTCTCGCGCAAATCAACGCGGTGTTTGTCACGGTCGAACCCAACGGCGGGAGCCGCGTGCCGAAGGGGAAGCAAGTACTGTTCGCATATCTAAACGAAGAGCCGAATCACCCATAGTCTCTTACGATTCCTTTCGCGAGTCCGCGAGCCATAAAAAGACACAGAAAATTGATTTAGTCCGGTGGCCCAATTGCTCTTTTGGCTTTGTAGACTCTTCAAGGTTACCCCGCACCTAAAAATTGAGGGAGTGTTCCCGTGAGACAGCGCCTTGGTGTGTTCGTTGTAGTTCTGTTGTGTTGCTCGGTCGTCGGTCGTTCGCAGGCACCCACGGCAGTCGTGAACGGTGAGGTAAGGGACAGTTCGGGTGGAGCAATTGCGAGCGCGACCGTAGAAGTCATCAATGACGCGACCGGTATTCGCTCCACTACGGAAACGAACGCTGAAGGGATTTACTCTATACCGAATCTGCAGCCCGGAACCTATCACATCCGCGTATCGAAGTTGGGATTTAAGACCATCGTCCACCCTGACATTGTGCTGAACGTTCAAGATGCACGAGCGTTGGCCTTTACTCTGCCTGTGGGTCCTGTCTCGGAAACAGTGACTGTGGAAGGTGGAGCGCCGCTCATTAATACCGAATCCGCAGCCGTAAGTACGGTCGTGGACCGGCAATTTGCAGAAAATCTGCCGATGAATGGCAGGAGCTTTCAAACCTTGATTGAGCTCACACCGGGAGTAGTTGTGACTCGGTCGAATGCAAACGATTCTGGGCAATTCAGCGTCAACGGCCAGCGAGCAACCGCGAATTACTTCACGGTAGACGGGGTCAGCGCGAACATCGGAATGGGTACAAATGGAATACCGGGAAACGGAGAGGCGGGATCACTTCCGGCATTCAGCGTGCAAGGTGGCACGAACAGTCTCGTATCAGTAGATGCGCTGCAGGAGTTTCGGATCCAAACGTCGACGTTTGCGCCAGAGTTCGGCCGCACACCGGGAGGACAGGTCTCCATCGTCACACGATCCGGCACCAACACGTTCCACGGCACAGCTTTCGACTACCTTCGCAACGATGCATTAGATGCGAATAACTGGTTCAACGGAACAACCAATCCGCCGCTGCCCAAAGGCAGGGAGAGACAAAATGATTTCGGCGGAACGTTGAACGGACCAATTATCAAGGAACGTACCTTCTTTTTCTTCTCCTATGAAGGTCTACGATTGCGGTTGCCTCAAACCGCGCTTACGAGCGTGCCGGACTTGGCTGCTCGTCAGTCCGCAGTCGCCGGCATGCAGCCATTCCTCAATGCGTATCCTTTGCCTAACGGACCAGATAATGTCACAACGAAGGTAGCCCAGTTCAATTCGAGTTTTACAAGTCCCTCAACGCTTGACGCGTACAGCATTCGACTCGACCAGAAGCTTTTCAGTAAGATGAACATATTCGGCAGATACAATCATTCGCCATCGAATATTTCGCAAAGGGGAGCGGGGAACCCCTTGAGTGTCGTCAACGCATCTGCCATCACGATTGACACGGCGACGCTAGGCTCCACTTGGACGCCATCTTCCCTCGTTGCAAACGATTTCAGGTTCAATTTCAGCAGGGTTGAGGCGTCTGGCCGTAACATCATTGATAGTTTTGGCGGTGCCGCACCATTAACTGATGCGACGCTAAGCTTCCCGAGTCCTTTTACTACCCAGAATTCTGCACTGTCGATGTTTATTGGAAGTCTCGGAGCCCACGGCCAATTGCAATTGGGGCGCCGACCAACCAATACACAACACCAGTTAAACGTGGTTGACAGCGTAATTGTTCAGACAGGCGCTCACAGCCTTAAGTTTGGGGTAGACTTTCGTCGCCTTTCTCCTCGCTACGATCCGGTTCCCTATCGTCAGGTGGCGAATTTCTTCGGTAGCAATGCTGTATCGTCAGCTGCTTCTGGGAAGCCTACAATAGCGGTCGTGCAAGCCAGCCGCGTCGCTTTATTACTCTTTCGGAACCTAAGCCTATATGTCCAGGATACTTGGCGGGCTGGCAGTCGGCTCACCGCTACCTATGGTGTGCGGTGGGACGTGGACTTCGCGCCTTCGACAATCGATGGGCCCAGCTTCGTGGCGGTGACTAACTTTGCGAGCCCCTCCACTCTCTCTCTCGCCCCCGAGGGGACTCCGATATTCGAGACCCGGTATGGAAATTTTGCTCCGCGCTTTGGCCTTGCCTACCAACTCCGTCAGAGTCCCAACTGGCAGAGCGTTATTCGCGGTGGAGTAGGCGTTTTCTATGATTTAGCGACGCAAGAAGTTGGTACGACGATACAATCCCAGCAATACCCGTTCGGCGCAAGCAGACGTCTCTTCGGCACGACGTATCCGCTGCCACCCGCCTCTGCTGCGCCCCCCGCGATAGTCGCAGCCAATGTCGCGGTGAGTGGCGTGAGCGGATTCGATCCCCTTCTCAAGCTCCCATATGCGCTTCAGTGGAACGTTGCCTCTGAGCAGTCTTTAGGCCACGCACAAGCAATCTCCATCTCCTATATTGGAGCGTCTGGTAGGCGTCTGATCCAAACGCAGTCCGCTACGTTTCAGGGAAATCCGAACATCCCATTCGGAGCGCTTGTTAGCAACGCCGGCAGCTCGAACTATAACGCTCTTCAGATTCAATACCGAAAGCAGTTGTCGGGGGGCATCCAGGCGCTCGCCTCTTACACATGGTCCCATTCTATAGACACCGGCTCTGCTTCATCAGTTGGCGTTACGTCGAACGCTTTCAACCCGCAGCTTGGAGCTGCTTCCAATCGTGGGCCCTCCGATTTCGACATTCGGCACGCTTTTTCTGCAGGCGTGACATACGATATTCCGGGACCGAAGGCGAATGTATTAGCCAGGGCGGCACTACGGGGATGGTCGATCGAGAGCATTCTACAGGCACGTTCAGCTCCACCTGTCGATGTGAATGACGGCCACTTCTTTCGATTCAACGGCACATTTACAGATGTCCGACCCGATGTAGTTCCGGGACAGTCTTTCTACCTGTATGGATCCCAATATCCCGCGGGAAAGGCGATCAATCCCGCAGCATTCACTGATCCACCGGCAGACCCCAACAATCCGGGTGCTCCACTTCGACAAGGCAACCTGGGGAGAAATGCCTTAAGAGCTTTCGGTGCCGTACAGTGGGATTCCGCAGTGCACCGTGATTTCCCTATTCGAGAGTCGCTCAAGCTTCAGTTTCGAGCAGAGATGTTCAATGTTCTCAACCATCCTAACTTCGGTCCGCCAACCTCAACGTTCGGCTTTGGTGGGTTTGGTGTGGCGACGCAGATGCTAGCCTCGAGCCTTGATGGTTTCAATCAAGGTAACGGCAGTTTCAGCCCCCTGTACCAAATTGGCGGGCCGCGCTCGATCCAGTTTGCGCTGAAATTGATGTTCTGAGATCCGGCTCGAAGTTATTGGGTATTTGGTCGTACAGATTAATCGGTTCGAGCATCATGAAAAAGGTGAAAAAGGCCGCCGTAATCTCTTTATTCGTTTGCATTCTCACCTGCAAAGAACGATTACTGGCACAAGTCCATGTTGGCCCAAATGTTCAGGTCAGCATTGCCCACGACAACTACTCGTTGGGAGAGGTTCTCCTCTCTGCAGATCCTACCGATCCTAATCGTCTGCTCGGATGTGGAATTGTCTACGCCGAATCCGAGAACCGAAGATGGACGGTCGCTTATCTGTCCACAGATGGCGGCAAGAGCTGGAAGCCGACCCTCGAAACAAAGCGGTTCGAGGATAGCTCGGATCCAGCTTGTGTCCTTGCTGGCGACGGGATAGGCTACTTCACAGCGCTCGGTACTTTGCGTATAATCGACCGCAAATACGCTATTCTTGGGATCTATCGATCCAGCGACGGCGGGGCCACATGGACTCTACAGAATGACATTCGTCAGAATAATGACACACAGGTTATCGACCGCGAATCAATCGTTGTCCATCGAGCGCAAGACAAGGCAGGAAAAGAGATCTACATTACAGGTACATATTCCGGGCAGGATCTCGGAGGGACGTACAAGAATGGCATTGCTATTCTGCGATCGCGTGACGGCGGAACAACCGTCACGGGACCATGGATTCGTGATGCTAATGCCGGTCACTGGCTGTTGTTAATTGGGAATAGCGTTATGTTATCAGATGGGACGCTGGTCACTCTTTTTGGAGACTTGAAGAATGCGAACGGCTATTCTGTCCCACGCAGTACGCGAGAAGAATCGAATGCTGTCCTGGAAGCTGTTCGGATCGGCGACAACGGAGAAGCGATTTCGAAAGCGGTTAGAATTGATGATTTCTTCATGTCCTTCAGAACACGAGATACAGGTGTTGCAACCATGGGTACGCCAACCCTGGCAGTCGATTCCGGAAACGGGCCTTTTCGGGATCGAGTGTACGCCACTTGGGCCGATGATCGGAACGGTAGATCCGCCATCCGCTTATCAGTCTCTGCAGACGGCGGCAAAACCTGGTCGAAATCAACTGTGATTGATGATGTCCCGATCGTGTCGGCTGAGAAGTCGGGTCCAGAAAACTTCTTGCCCACCGTCGCCGTCAACAAAGTGGGTGTTGTGCTCGTTACGTGGTACGACCGGAGAGACTGCCCAGATAGTCTCGGTTGGTTCGTTCGTGCCCGCGCATCCCTAGACGGAGGCGAGACGTGGCTTCCCAGTATGCAAGTGTCTGAGCAGGCGGCCTCGTTTTCTCCGTCGAACAAGATTGTCACTCAGTCGTACGTCATTCAGTCGGAGAGCCGTGACACGAGTGTCAGCAACAATGGAGTCAGCAACAACGGACAGAACACTAAATCAGCCTCACATCTGAGTATTGGCTTGCAACCACGCGAGTTTTTTGCGGGAGACTATGCTGGGCTTGCTGCCGACGCGCGTGGCACATTTCACGCGTTTTGGATCGATAATCGAAAGGGTCGTTCGCAAATCTGGACTGCGACGATTGCCGTGGGCGGAAATGCGGCTCGCAATGGAACTCGCGAACTTGCGCAACTCGTTGATGTCTCTTCAAGTGTGGAAGTGGCGATTGTTTCCACCGACTACGATCGTCTCTCCAGTAACGTAACAGTTGGCGTAACTGTAAAGAACTCGTCCGCGGAAGCAATTCATGGACCCTTGAAACTCCGTCTTGTTAATATGTCGTCGAACGTCGGAAATCCCACAGTAGTTAATGCCGATAACCAATTCAGTCAAGCTGGTGCGGTCTGGGACGTTTCCTCATTGCTGAACCAAAATATCCTTAAGCCGAACCAGTCTTCCGCGGTCAAGCAGCTCATCTTCCGACTAGATGATGCAGTTGTGTTGTCACAGGACAAAAACGTCCGTCTAGGGTTACTCGATCTTGATATTCGGACTCTTGCTGCGAGTTTTGGGGCTTTGGATGTTCGTTGATATCTGCTGAACAATCGAACAATCAAAAGTGCAAGCGTAGTCCCTGCTCCGGAGATCGCCTACTTTGGGCGAGTGCCCCAAAAGGAACGCTTCGTCGTTTTAGCGTGAAACGGGCTGACTGCGCGCCTGGAGTTGTCTGCGAAATTGGTCGATGTCGACTCGAATCTTAGCGGCTTTGTGCTGTCCAATGAAAATCACCGGCACCTCGTGTCCGTAACGTTCAGATAGGACAGGATCATCGTTCACTGTCACTTCGCGCAATGTGACGCCAAACTCATTTAGAAGTGGCGCAATGGCAGTCTTTGCTTCGTCGCAAAGATGACAGCCTCTGCCACTATACATCGTGATGTCTCGAGGCCCTGCGCTAGCCAAACATACATCTTCGGGATGTGATTCTGCCATATCTCTTCTCCGTGAATAGATTGTCCGAAGAGTGAATGAGCAGGGTGCGAGATGCACTGGTAATGGTACGCCATGAGGCTCGCACAAACTGTTCGGTTGCGATTAAAATTGCCATTCAAATCTGTCGCAGTGTGAGTGGCCTCCCAGTCGTCGGACGTTACCGGGAGGCCACGAACAGAAGCGAACATGCCCTCGTCACTTAGTCGTCGAGGTCATAGGCGCCACTGGTGTTGGTGGGACCACAGGTCTGTGCATCCGCTGTGTCACTAACCTTGGGGCTTGTGCCGCATGTCCGGACCAAGCGGCAAGCGTCACCGAGGATAGTAATTTCGGGCTTGTTGTATTTCATTGGTTTCACCTCCTTTCTTTCGTGGGATCTTCCAACCACTTTCTTGATGCATTCGCCTAGTTTCACCGCAAGCGAAAGTGGCGGACACTGTCCTGGTTGTGCAGCTATGTGCTCACTTGGAGCGACTCCACAGCCAGCAGCGACGAGGCGGTGTTGCTAGCGAGCAACCCCCGTGCTGCTAAGTCGCGCAACCAAAACTCAAGCGAAATAGTTCTAAGCATCCGCACAATGTGAATGTGCTTGCCATTCTTCGCAGCTTGGAGCTGCCCGTGGAAGCAAGGTTGGTTGATATAACCGAGATGTGAACTGAGAGGCGAGATGAACACTGTCAAGAGCTCTTCCCAGAGTTTCTCCACCGCGGCGACAGGGGTTCGCGCCCCGAGTTGCTTTGTGCGACGGGACAGTATCTCCTGTGGCACAATCCCGGAAAGCGAGCGACGCATCAGGGACCGCCGTTCTCCCGGGCGAAGCAATTGGCTGGCCGGCACGGACAGGATGAATTCAATGAGGTCCTGATCCAGGTAAGGATACGTAGTTTCTTCCAGCGCCAGTAGCGGTGACACACCTTTTGACAATTTGTTGGCCATCATCAAGACACAACCGATGCAGGAGCGGCGCGTGGGCAGCCAAAGTCCCAAATACTCACCAACATCTATTTGCCGACGAGCAATCCTGGTGACTTTGGCAAAGTTTTTTTCAATCCATGGTTCGACCTTAGCCTGTTCGACAAAATACTGGCTCAAGAAGGCTGGCAACAAATCGACAACGGAGTGCCACAGCAGTTGAATCCACGGCCTTCGCTTGACCAAGCTCCATGCCATGAGCTGTTTGGCAAGACTGACGAATTGGAACTGTACGATCAGGTCGGCCAACAGAGCGTTGGGGATCGGAACCGCACCCATAAATTCATCGCCGCCAAGGCCGGAAAGGACGACTCCGTATCCGCCGTTTCTCACGAGTGTTGCACGTTCGCCTTCAAGTTTTCGTCCCGCGCTGAGATAACCCGGCAAGGCGAAAAATTCGTGATATCGCAGAGAAGCCGGAGAGCTTCCGAACTGACTGGCGTCGATGTGCGCGCCTACACGTCCGCGTTTCTCCTCGACCTTTGGGAAGTAGAGCCAGTCGTCCCCATTCGGCTCAGTTTTATCGTAATAGGAAAGAGTATCTAGGCGAGGCATCTGAGCTCCTTCTCTCCCCAAGATGTCGTCTGCCATACAAACAATCGCAGAAGAATCGAGGCCACCACTCAACTCGGCGAGGATGGGTGAATCCGAGCGTAACCTGCGGCGCACAGACTGGCGAAAGACGTGCCGGAAGTGCCCTTCATATTCGGCGTCTGTCTTGTAGCGAATGCGGGACTTAGCGTTGAAGCGCCAGTAGCGCTCCACGTGTGCTTTTCCATTGCGAATACACACGAAGTGCCCAGGGGGAACCTCCCGAATCTCGCGATATGGTGTCAGATGAGCGTCAGGATCGTTGGCAAAGTAACCGGCAACGTAGTCGTCGTCAATGTGAAACTTATCTCCGGAGAGAAGGACGAGCGGAGTGAGATCCGTTGACCACCAGATGTGGTCTGTCTTCAAATGGTAGAAGATGTGCCGAATACACATGTAGTCGGAGGCGAAGACAATTTCGCGCTCGAGCGGCTTCCAGATCGAGACAGCCCAGTCGCCAACGAGGGCACGAAAGCAGTTGCTTTCCAACTGATCAAAGGCCCGGCCAACGATTGCTACGTCTGTTTCTCGTGCGTCCAGGTCACCACCCAAAAGCTCTATCAGCTCCTTGCGGTTGTCGAGACGCCCGTCCCACGTCATCACAAAGCCCCGGCGTGTGACGTGCGGTTGGATTTCGAAACGCGATTCTTTGGTAGTGTGAAACGCCCGATAAATCATGGCCACCGCCCCGGAGACGTATTGACCTCCGCCGTCGGGTCCGTATCTGGCGATTGCGTCAGCCATTCTCGCCAACAGACCAAGATCGGCCGGGCGGCCGTCGAAATTCCACATTCCTGCTTGTGCGCTCATCCGAAATGCCCTCTCACCTTGCTCTACCAAAAATTCCTCTTCGCGCAATCGCCTAATGGTTCTCCTGCATCGGTGCTTGCAATTCTTGGTCGCTGGTGTCTTCCAGTCCCCGGACATGATTCCTTCGGGAATTTGTTGCGACGTCTGGCCCTTCCTAGCTTGCTTTCAGAAATAAACCACTCTGTCGACTTATTGTGAGTACGCCGACAGCAGAATTCCGAAGCGCAAGCACGCGACAACCGAAATCTCACTACAATGGATGAGATAACGTTGTTCGTTAACAGCCCCCTTTGTTTGAGCCTGCCCTAGCATCGTTCCCAGACTCCGTAAGTGGCCTGCACGTTGCTTCGTTCATTAACCACTCGGCCATTCACTTCGACCCACGCGTGTGCTTTAAATGGCAGCCTCTGCGCGCCGAAGACCATCTGTGCCTGGATACCGTAGCTCCGCAGCAGACAAGTTGTGACTACAGAGCGCTGCAAGCACAAAGACTGCTTCGGATACCAGGCGGATGCGTAGTTCACAGCCTGACAAACTTGATCTGTAATGTCCGGGGGTGCAGTTTTGTTCGCTACCGGCCAATTGCGGACCTTGCGATGGAGCCGAGCAAAGTTCCTCCCGAGGCCAAACAAGTCAAACGCGAGCAAACCGAAAAATGCCTTCAAGAAAACCACTCCCACGGAACTATCTCCCTTAGACATCTAATCCCATTTCGTGACAGAGAAACGCCAGCCGATCAGTCAGCGCGTCGATTCGTTTTGTCAGCGGTTGAACCGGCGTGTGCCCCCATTCCACCCTGTAGTCTAGGAAGATCGGGTGCTCCGAAGTTGTGGCAGCCTGAAGGCGCGCTGCCATTTTTCGCGCATGCATTGGGTTGCAGCGTATGTCGGCGTCTCCAGATATCAACAGCACGGCGGGATAGGCTGTGCCATTCTTGATTCTTTGATATGGCGAATAGCCCAGCAACGCCCGGAAGTCACTCTCGATTTCGGGAGAACCGTACTCATCAATCCAACTGTCGGCGAGATCAAAGCGGTGATAGCGAAGCATGTCGAGAAGCGGTCCTAGGCAAATGACAGCGCGAAACAGGTCTGGCCTCTGCGTGAGTGCAGCTCCCACAAGCAACCCTGCATTAGAGCCGCCACCGATTGCCAGTTTGCTGGGTGCCGTATATCCCTTGGCAAAGAGCCACTCGGCGGCCGCGATGAAGTCATCAATGGCGGTCTGCCGCTTCTGTCTTTTGGCAGCGAGATGCCATACCTCTCCGAATTCTGCTCCACCGCGAAGATTGGCCACAGCAAACAAACATCCTCGCTCGATCAGGAACGTGGCGTGTGCCGTGAATTGCGGCGTAATGCTGTTTCCAAAACCGCCGTATCCTGTAAGGAAGGTGGGAAGAGGGCCTGCGTCCCGCAGTTCCTTCCGTGAGACCAAGAACATAGGTACGGCCATGCCGTCCTTCGAGGGATAGCTGAGCTGCTCGATTGCAATCGAAGACGCGTCAAACTTGACTTGGCTGCGAGCCCACGTGTCTTGTTTGCCCGTTTGGATGCTGTACCTGAGGATTGACGGAGGATTCGCGAAGGAAGTGAAGCGGCAAAAAATTTCGTCGCCGTCGGCCCGACAAGGAAAAAAAGATGCGGTGCCGTGCGAAGGCAAGGGAATCACGCCCAGTTTCTTTCCCGAGAAGTCAAATAGTTCTACCCTCGTGGCAAGATCCTTCACGGATGTGACGACGAGGGATTGGCCCGCTACGGTAATGTTCTGAATGCGTGAATCGGATTCGGGTATAACGTTCTGCCAGTTTTCAAGGTCCGCATGACAAGGATCGATTCTGACAACTCTACAGTTTGGCGCTTTCCAGTCCGTAAGTGCTAAGAGGTCGTTATCCAGAAGAAATGGGATAAAAAGACCTTCAAACTGTTCAACAATCCGTTGCGGCAGAGTGCCAGAGGCAATATTGTGAATAAGAAGGTCGGTTCTCTTCGGGTCGGTCCTAAGAATTTTATAGTAACCGAACAGTCGGCCGGAAGGAGAGGACAACAGCACTAATTGCAGCTTCGGGTCGTCGCCGCCGAAGAAGAGCTCCCTATCTTGCCGGTTTGAGGTCCCGAACACATGATAGAAAACAGCCCGGTAGAACGGACAAGCGGCACCCGACGCCTCGTGTGAGTAATAAAAACCGGTGCCGTCTGCATTCAGGGCTAGGCCGCGACAAAATCCACGCGCTAAATGATCTGGTAGGCGACCCCGCTTGCGAATATCGAAAAACTCGACCTCATAGGAATCTTCTCCGCCACGCCGCACGCTGTAAGCTAGTAAATTTCCATCGCTGGATATCGTAAGAATGTTGACCGCGGTTTTTGCAGTTGGGTCTACGTCCACGGGATCCACTAATGCTATTTCTTCGCTTGTTTCGCCGTCGCGCATCATGATGACCGGTTGTTGGCTCTCAGCCATGCGCTTCATGTAGAAATAACGGTCGCCAACCTTCCAAGGTTCGGAGATCACTTCAACGGCGAGCAGCTCTTTGACACGCGTCCTTATCGCATCACGGCCGGGAATTGCGCCGAAGTAAGCACGTGCGTATGTAGATTGTTTTTCGAGCCAATTTCGCGTGAGAGGAGAATTCTGGTCTTCCAGCCAGCGATAGGGGTCTGTGACCGAGACCCCGTGCAGGACCTCGGTCACAGGATCAACTGGAGTAGGTGGCCGAAGATGCGTCGTCAACGTCATTCGTTATCTCCACTGTTCGTTTCTGAAATGCAGGTTTGCTGCCGCCAAAAAGAACAATTGGGCCCGACCAAGGTGTAACTCGGAAAACTCAGCGCTATCTTCAGAATTCCTAGCGACCGTAGCGGCTGCATTTGTTGCCGTCATCGAACGGAACCTCCAGAGTCTCGATTCTTTCTTCTTTATCCTCAAACCTGCGGTACGGTCACGTCACTCTATAGAGGGCTGGGCGGTTCGATGCATTTCTCATCTCGTTCGCGATGGTGCGGGAAGGTAGCTGTTGGGTCAACTAAAAAGGGTACGCATATTCGGCCAAATGTACGCATGTTCGGCCATTCAGGATTGCCGCTGATCGTGAGCGCCGAGCTAAAGAGGCGCGGCAAGGGCTGCCAGACTACGTCTTAGTTGGTGGTGCGGTGAGTGAAGTGCCGTGCCCGCTGCAGTAGTCAGCCACGATGTGGCCATCCCCAAAGAGCTTGTACTTGTAGGTCGTGAGGCCTTCAAGCGCCACGGGGCCACGTGCGTGAAGCTTGCTTGTGCTGATACCCAGTTCGGCCCCAAGCCCATAACGGAAACCGTCTGCGAAGCGCGTTGAGGCATTATGGTAGACGCCCGCCGCATCGACCTCATCCATGAAACGACGCGCGACATCACGGTCTTCGGTTACTATCGTCTCGGTATGACCGGAACCGTAGCGATGAATGTGCATAATCGCCTCATCTGCGTCGGCAACAACCTTGACCGAAAGAATCAGGTCGGAATACTCCGTTGCCCAGTCATCTTCACTTGCCGGGATAACTTCCGGTTTTGCTAGTAGAGCAATGGTTCTAGAACAACCACGCACCTCCACCCCCGCATCCCTCAATTTCGAGAATACCTTTGGCAAGAATTCTGCAGCAATGTCTTGATGGATTAGCAACGTCTCAGCTGCATTGCATGCCGCGGGGTACTGCACCTTGGAATCAAGCGTGATCCTAAGAGCCTTCTCGATGTCCGCGGCCCGATCTACGTAAACGTGACAGATTCCCTCGCCATGCCCAAGAACCGGGATGCGACTATTCTTGGAAACAAACTCTATAAAGTCGCGCGATCCCCGCGGAATGACAAGGTCGACATCACGGTTCAGCGTCAACAGTTCCATCACATCCGACCGCGTATGAAGAAGGCAAAGTGAATCCCGGGGGACTGCGGGGAAACCAGCGAGGCAGTCATGCCAGATTTCCACGAGAGCCTCGTTCGTGTGAAACGCCTCCGTTCCGCCCTTGAGGAGCACGGCATTTCCTGATTTCAGCGCCAAGGCGCCCACTTGAGGCACGACATCGGGCCGAGATTCAAAAACAATGCCGATGACCCCCAGAGGACAAGATTCCTTGTAGAGCACGAGTCCTTCATCGAGTTCGGTGACGGAGAGCCGGCGGCCCAGAGGGTCGGCCAGCCGAGCAACGTCCCGGACGCGCCCAGCCATTTCCCGGATGCCACGCTCGCTGACTTTGAGCCTGGCAAACATCGCGGAGGACATCTTTCCGGCCTCCACAGTTGGTTGCGAGAGCTGACAATCGCGTTCATTTGCTTCGAGGATCTTCTGACTGCTGTCCTCGATCGCCTTTGCGACTGACATTAGAATTTCATTCCGGCTCTGGTTCGAAACCTTGACGAGTGCCCTAGAGGCGTTCCTTGCCTGGCTAGCTAACTCCCGGACTGTCCGTTCCGATCGCTCTTTGGGGGCGTAGCTCATGATTTCTGCAACAACACAATGTTATCCCGTCTCACGAGGATCGATGATGAACCACATTGCTGTCCTTTGCCGGAATCGGGGCTTCTCCTTCGAAGGTCGTGCTCCGTTTCACGGCTCGCGCAATTCGCAATGCCGCGAGCAAACTCGCGGCCGTCGCGATCCACGATGCTTACCACGTCCATTGGCGCGAAGTGGCTTTCAATGCGGACAACTCCCGATATGAGCAGGCTCGCCTTTCTCTGCGTGATGGCTTGTTGAGCCCCCCGATCCACGATCACGCGTCCTCGAACGTCTGCCGCATGAACAATCCAGCGCCTTTTCCCTCGGATTCGCTTTGATGGCAGAAAGGCAGTGCCGATTCGTTCGCCAGCAAAGATACGGTCCAGAATGTCCCTTTCCTGTCCGTTTGCGATCAAGGCAATTCCACCGCAATCCATTGCGATCTCAGCTGCCTCAAGCTTCGTGACCATACCACCGCGACCGTTCGCCGACGGGCCGACAGCCAATGCCTTCAGCTCTGCCGTGATTTCATCAACGAGCCAGATCACCTCGGATCGACTTTCGCGGTGAAGATGCGCAACTGTTCCTGACCCTCCTCTTTGGAGAAATCCGTCCACGTTGGTAAGAAGCACAAGTACTTCGGCCTCGAGTCCGCTCATTACAAGTGCAGCGAGGCGATCATTGTCGCTGAAAGCAGCTGTGCGGGTACGGGCGGGAATCGTTTCGATCTCAGCAGTTGAAACAGTATCGTTTTGATTGATTATGGGCAGGATACCGAATCGGAGTAATTTGTCCATCGTGCGTCGGAGATTTGAGTAACGCCGCCAATCGCTGAAGTCTTCCTCTGTCAGCAGGATCTGCGCAACCTTGATATCCCAGGCGGAAAATAGGCTCTTGTATGCGTCCATCAACAGGTTTTGCCCAACAGCGGCGCACGCCTGTTTGGTGACCAAATCATGTAGCCGCGATTGATGGAGGCCCAGCCACCCTCTGCCAAGTCCGACGGCACCCGAAGAAACAAGCACGACTTGACGGCCCGCGGTCATCAATCGGGCAATCGAGCTCGCAATCGGCTCCACGCGCTCTGCACACAATTCGCCTTTTGCACCAGTCACCGTGCTCGTCCCAACTTTGATCACAACTCGTCGAGCCGCTTTTAGGCGCTGTTCTCTAAGCGTATCAAGAGCATATTCATCATTCTGCATTCCACGCTCCGACAGGACTACCGGGATAGTGAGTTTCCAGCGCGCGCATGTAGTTTTTACTCTGCTGAAATAGTTTTCGCCGCAGCTTGAGGCGTCAGTTTATCGAACTTTTCCTTTCGTCATGCATTGCTGGAGATGCGTGAAAAATTCTGGCCACTGGCCAAGTCCGTTGGAGCGTTGTGGAGATAAGCATATAGGCCGCCCGTGCGGATCAGATGATCGTGCCTGCCCTGTTCTTGGATGACACCTTGATTCAGTACGACAATTCGGTCAGCCCACTTGAGTGTTGAGATTCGATGTGAAATAAACATGATAGTGTGATTTGGGAAATGTTGGATCAAATTCCTTAACACTCTTTGTTCCGACGGAACGTCAAGAGCGGATGTTGATTCATCGAGCAGAAATAGGGAAGGATTTTGAAGGACGGCACGAGCCAAAGCGAGACGCTGCCGCTCCCCGCCTGAAAGTGCATTGCCTCTGGGACCGATTGACGAATTCCAGCCATTCGGCAGGCGCTCGACGAGACCGCTTAGATCAGCAATGTCTAGTGCCTGACTGAGCTCTTCGTTTGTCGCCGAAGGCTTCCCGAGAAGAAGGTTCTCCTTTAGCGATCGATCAAAGAGAACCGCGTCTTGCATGAGATAGCAGAGCTTCATTCGAAGACTTGCGAGACGTACATTTCGAACGTCAATTCCATCGATATAGACGGCGCCGTCGTTCACGTCGTACAATCTCGCGATCAATTTTGCGATCGTGCTTTTGCCGCTGCCGCTAACCCCGACCAAGGCAACCTTCTCGCCGGCCTCCAGCGATAGGTTGAGCCTCTCCAGCACGGTTGACCCATTCCTATAGCAGAAGGAAACGCCGGCTAGTTCCACGTACCCTCGGACGGGGGATTCGAGGTGCACTGCAGTCGGTCTTTCGGGTACGCTGGGGATCATTTCAATGACTTCTGTGATTCGCCGGATGCTTGTGCTCAGCCGGTTGAACCGCGAATAGATGTCTACTGCAGCGTTGAGTGGCTCAAACAACCGTCCCAGGTAGCTGTAAAAGGCAACCAGTCCGCCGACTGTCAAGGCTCCCAAAAACACCCTGTAACCCCCATAACCGAGGATGACAATCGTCCCCAAAGAGATCACCGCCATATAGCAAGTCCTGAACAAGGACTCGACCAGGTTGCGATCCGTGAGCGCCTTCACTCTTGTGGTGGCCCGTTCCAAGAAGACCTCGATTTGACTTCTCTCCTGGTGCAAAAGCTGGACTTGTACAACTGAGCCCAGGTGTTCCTGGAGAAAGCTGCTCTCTCTGCTGGATTGCTGCTGCGCCAGGTCGGATGCCCGCCGCAGCCGGTTTTCGAAATACCTCCTGAAAACGAAGAAAGCAGGCATCAGGGGAAGAAGGACGCACATCAGTCTGAAATCGAGCACAAACATTGTTCCCACGACAAAGATCGTGTTGAACGCCGTCTGGAGAACGGAAGGCACAAGACTCGATCCCAGTTCGGCCACCTGATCGACATCTTGTTCCATGCGATAGAGCTTTTCTCCGACGGGGGTCGTTTCATGGTAATCCGCTGAGAGACGATTCATCTGTTCCAAGATGTTGAGCCTGATGCGGAATACGAGTTCCTGCACGGTGCGGAAACTCACGAGCCCTGCAAGCGCGGAAAAACTTAAGCGACAGATGTAGAGTCCGAAGAACCCCGCCGCGGAAAGGAGCAGCAAGTGAAAATCCCTCTTGGGAAGAACACTGTCAATGAGCCACTTAATAAGGAGAGGGTCCAGAAGAAACATCAAGCTGCTCAAGACGATCATGGAAACACTGAGCAGATGTGCGCGCAGGAAGGGCCTCACTTGTCGGGCAAACCACCGAAACTGGGGACTGAGTCTCAGACTCAAGAGTGCTCCTCGGCTCTTTCGATCAGCCGACGTCCAAACTGTAACGACCGGTTGGAGGGGCCAATTTGAAAGGCTGTAGCGTCGCCAGAACAGGTCGACGTGGGATCCATCGTTTCTAAGTGCATATGGGCGAAGTGGACTTCTGCTTCCTCTTATTCTTCTCCGGTGGGAACCCCCCGAGGGACCTCAGATACGCGGTTGTGGATTTTCGTCCCTCTTCGATTATGGTCAGCAAAAAGTCCGTAAATTGCCCAAGCTCCAAGGTCCGGACCTCTCGGCCCATAGCGAGGTGAACTACCGGCTCCATGTGGTTCCGGTCAGTAAATGTCACGGTCATGTCGTGTTCTTTCCAGTGGTAAACCAACAAGGCCTTATCCTTTCCTCTGGAGTCCGCGGAAACACTCAGTTCGACATGGCGCAATAACTCAAATTCTCGCGAGCAGCACAAGCGTGTGTGGACCTGCTTGAGGCTCGACCGAGATAGGCCCTAACCCGTTAAGCTGCAGATTCCCTTCGACTCCAGATCCTCCTGAATTCCAACGGGCTCAGGCGAAATAGTTCCTTAAAGCTCCTTGTGAATTCGGCAGTTCTGCGATAACCAATTTCCAGGGCGATCACCTTGATGGGTGCCCCCGTGGCTTGCAATCGCCTTGCTGCGAAAGCGAGGCGTTTATTCTTTGCGTATTTTCTGACGCTTATCCCGGTCGAGGTTTTGAACAACCGTCGTGTTTGACGCACCGATGTAGGCAATCCAATCTCCTTGCAAACCTCCTCGATGCTCAATCGATCTCCAGCTGAATGACTGTCGATGAAATCTTTTAGCTTCTCCGCGCGCCAATCTACGTTTGTGGAGGGGTTCGATTCTTCGCGAATAACGCGTCTCACGAAGGCATCCGAATTGTCCAAAAGCAGAACGACAGGTCGCTTATATGAGATTAAGCGTGTTTCCATGACTGGTATCCTTTCTGGACTAGGTTGCGTTTTAGCGCCAGACGCTATGGGATTTGGCGTTGACTTCAGATCTGTGGTCGGCTGTGTACCTCGCGATGAGTACGTCTCTAGCGGGGAGCTTTCGCCAAACAGTCGCCGCATAGCTATCCCTAAAGTTCAGTTATATCGCTCATGAGATGGATCCCCTCCACTGCCAATCTTCTTTCGCCTGATTTGTTCTCCATCGACGCGGCCATTCGCGGACAGCGGCATAAAAAAATTGCTCCCGGAGCATGTTGTGGTAGGCCCTTGCGTATAGACCCGCAGCCACACCGTGGAATACAGCTTTGATTCGCGGGAAAATCCAGCATGTTAGTTCTAGTTTCAGATAGCGTTTCACTCAAATCACAGGTCCAGGCCGCCGGTGCAATCGACAGTTCGGTTCTCACGGAGGCACACCATGTATTCCGAAACATGTCAACCCCGCGCCCCGGCGGCCTTGGACTCGTGAAACAGGCCGTTCCGTTGAACAAGGCCCATACTTTCGAGTTTCGTTAGACATTCATCGATGTCGCGTTCGAGCTGCCCACGGGAAATTGTGTAGTGGGTTTGCATCGCGTCCACGATTCCGTTAATTTCGACTCCTGAAGGGCTCGCTTCCACTGTGCTCCAGACTCGCGCTGCAACTGGGTTGAGGCTGTAACAGAGGCCCTTTCGAATATCGAGAAGGACTGCGCCATCTTGGGAATATGTGGAACGGACGTCTGGAGAAACTAGCCACAAAGCGTTGGGATCCATTTTCACGCTTTTCCTCCGGTAGAAGTGTCCGAGTTCAAAGCAAACGGCCTCGGGGCCGGCTGAGGCCGTTTGTAAGACTAAAGGAGCAGTGTGAAGTCCGGAGTTTTCGGACAAAACCCCTTCATCTCGGGCTACCGCTTGCGCGGCTACGCGCTTGAAGATGTCGCACGAATTCGAGTTGGTGTGTAAAAAAAAATGTTTGTGCTCCGAATCCGGGCCTATATAGATGAACGGCGAAATGAGAGGTTGGTGAATGAAGTGTGTCCTTGAGGCAGTCGTCCCGTTGATTTCAAAGACTTACGGACAACAACAGGACGGGGCTGGGCATGGTTTAGACGACACCTAACGGTCGTAGTCCGAACCGCGATTTCTCTTCAAATAGAGAACGGTGGTCGAGAATCCGACCTGAAGTGCCTCATTTTAACTACTCTGCAACGAACGGTACCATTGACGCACTATAGTATAGGGAGTAGCGTACCTTTTCATGACCCGGGGTCGGTCATTACGGGCAAAGGATCCTCCGGGCCCTCCGGGGCAACGTCTCAAAGCTCTGCGCGAGGCTTTGGGGATAAGCGGTCGAGATGTGCAAACCCATAGCCGCCTAATCGCGCGTTCGCAGGGTAACCAGAGATATTGCATATCACATAGCTCCCTGGTCGAGATCGAGAACTCCACAAGGGTCCCGAGTGTCCACAAACTGTTCACGCTGAGCGCACTGTATCGAATTAATTTCGTGGACCTCCTTCTTTTCTTTGGAATCGACCTGGATCAAATCAACACAGCTCGCCTCGCCGTCAAACTGCCCAGGACTCATCTCGTTCCTTCTGAGATCTATGACACGGAACGCCGTGTGAGTTTTCCAGTGAGGTTCGATCCGGGAGCGAGGATTGAAGAGAGCAATCTCCTCTCCCGCATGGTGCAGACTTGGGGCGAAATACCTATCGCATTCGTTCAGAATCTCGGCCTTCGGAAATATCTCTACGGATTCATTGGGATGGATGACTACACGCTTTACCCGATGATTCGTCCCGGCGCTTTCGTCCAGATCGACGACCAGGACACCAGAATTCAGTCCGAATCATGGGACAACGAGTTTGAGCGGTCCATCTACTTCTTTCAGCTTCGAGAGGACTATGCATACGGCTGGTGCGAATTGGAAGGCAAAGTCTTAAGTATCATTCCTCATTCGCTGTCGGGAAGAAAGACACGGCAATTCAACTATCCGGACGACATAGACGTTGTAGGCCGCGTAGTTGCAGTGGCGATGCCACTACGGCGGAAACCGGGCCGGTCATCTTTGCCCGCCCCTGACACTAAGAGAATTCAATAGATCAGCTGGGATGTCTGCGGTGTTCCCCAAAGAGGCTCAACTAATTCAGCGGCCTTCCCAAATCGGTACTGGTCTAAACCGAAGTTCTATTGCCCTCGCCAACTTCCTTTGTTCTGCTTGGGGCAGTACTAAAGAAGTAACCAGGCGATGCTCAATTGTACCCCGGAGAAAGACTTAAGGCGATCCGTAGACATCTCGGGATTTCTACGCGCCAAGTCGAAAAATACAGCAGGCAGATCGTAAAGGCCGAAGGTAGTGCAAAGTTCTATATTTCCAACGCGTGGCTCAGCCAGATAGAGGCCACTTCCCCAGTACCGAGTGTTCAGAAACTCTTCAGCTTAAGCGTCATCTACCGGATCAATTTTGTGGAGTTGCTGTATCTCTTCGGAATCGACCTAGAGAGAATCGGCCTCCATCAACTCGAAATTCGTTTGCCGAAAACGCACCCTGCAAGGCTGGAAGTCTACAATCAAGACAGGACCGCCACTTTTCCTGTACAGTTCCATGATGGGTTTAGGTTGGAGAAAACGACTCTACTTTCACGCATGGTGAAAATTTGGGGCGACGTACCGATTTCCGTCATTCGGCAGCTGGATATCAGGCGTTGTGAGTACGGCTATGTCGGCCTTCAAGACCATACGATGGATCCCCTTGTTCCACCGGGTTCTTTCGTGCAGATAGACAACCAAGTGCGCGAGGTCCTTCGTCCCTCTTCGTGGCGGACAGAATTGGATCGGCCAATCTACTTCGTAAAAATTCCAGGTGGGTTCGCTTGCTCTTGGTGTGAACTGAAGAAGAATCAGTTGACTCTGGTGCCCCATCCGCTGTCACGCAGCCGCCTTCGGCACTTCGCCTATGGCCGGGAAGCAGAGATCATCGGCAGAGTGACTGGAATTGCTATGCGGATTGTTCGTCCTGAGAAACGCTAGTGATTTATCGGACGCGTGTTTTCACTGAAACGTAAAATCGGCAGGATGTTCCGCGCGCGTTCGATAAATCCGTTTGAACGTGGCCACCCGGTTTGCGGCGGGCGCGGGTGTTATGCAAATTCAATGATGGGAAGGAGCAGCGTGGAGGTTCGCCACGGCCGAGCGCCAGGGTGCACCACGTGACACCTGGTGTGCAGAAGCTGGTTACGGCGAAGAAGTGTGGTGAGGGAGACGGTTGAAGAAGCCGAAAGAGGAGAACTATCCGACGGGAAGGCAAAGAAGTGCGGACCGTGCCGAGGCACGCGAAGAATACGAATTGGAGAGAGTGGTTTCATGCTGCAGCGGTGACCGCCGGCGGCGAGCGGAGTTGGATTTCGGCAGCCGTAAGCCGCTCGATGAGCTTCATCAGGCCAGCACACTTGGGGCAGTGCCAGAGATCGGAAGAGTCTTTGGTGCAGGAGACGTTTTGTTCGGCTTGCGGCTGTTGCGCCGAGCCGAGAAGTTGAAAACAAAGCGGTAGAAGCGTGGCACGCCGCCGGTTGGCCAGGAAGCCGAAGTTGCGGATGCGCACGAAGCCTTGCGGAAGGATATGCAGTAGGAAGCGGCGCAAGAACTCGTCGAGCGACAGGGCCATGAGTTTCTGTTCGTTGTTGTGGGCCGAATCACGCCAGCGAAAGGTGACCTGGCCATCGGCAAACGAGACCAGGCGATGATTGGAGATAGCCACGCGATGGGTGTAGCGGCCCAGATATTGGAGTACATATTCGGGGCCACCGAAGGGGCGTTTCAAGTACACCACCCAGTCTTGTCGGAACAGCGGCCGTAGCCAAGCGGCGAAGATCTTGGGCTGAGCGAGGAGTGCCAAGTCTCCGTAGAAGTTGAGCTGGCCGTTCTGAAAGGCCTGCTTGAGCGCGTCGACGAACTTGCCGCGGAAGACTTCCCGCAGCACCTCTTTGGGAAGAAAGTAGTTTTTTCGTGAGCGAACCCAATGGACGTGATCGAGCGACAGGCCGCCAGCGGGAACGACACAATGGACATGCGGGTGAAGGGTGAGCTTTTGACTCCAGGTGTGCAACACACTGAAGAATCCAATTTCAGCGCCCAGGCGTAGCGGGTTGCGGGCCACTTCCAGAAGAGTTTCCGCACTGGTACGGAATAAGAGATCGTAGAGGAGCTTCTTGTTCTGCAGGACCAGTGGCGCCAACCTGCGGGGGAGTGTGAAGACCACGTGCGCGTAGCGTGTCGGAAGAAGTTCTCTCTGGCGCGCGGCGATCCACCGTTCCCGGGCAGCGGTCTGACACTTCGGGCAGTGGCGATCACGACAGCTGTTGAAGGAGATGGCCCGATGTCCACAGCGGGTGCATTCATCGAGATGTCCGCCGAGAGCGGCGGTACGACACCGCGCAATGGCTCGCAGCACTTTGACATGCTTCCAGCGGATCCACTGGCTGCTTCGTTCGATGAATGCTTCCCCCGCAGCGCGGATGAGATCGGCCACCTCCAGAGGCGGCCGGCTCATCTAGTCCTTCTGCGGTGACCTGTCTCTAAGTTTCAGTAAGTCCAACGGACTGGCGGTAGTGTTCAAGTGACGTTGGGAGAGGTGCAGGTAGAGGGTGGTCTCTTTCAAGTCTCCATGACCTAACAGAATCTGAATGGTTCGGAGATCGGCACCAGCCTCGAGTAGATGCGTAGCAAAGCAGTGCCTCAGAGTATGGGGATGGACACCTTTCTCGATGCCCGCTCTCTTGGCGGCGTTATGACACGCATGCCAAACGGTTTTCGTATCGATCGGCTGATCCCCGTTGTGGCGGTGGTTGCCGTGAAAGAGCCACACGCTGGGTTTTCCCTGCAAGCCGTGCCAGTGTGCGTGGAGTTCTTCGAGTAGCATGGGGCTGAGCATGACGTCGCGATCTTTGCGTCCCTTGCCGCCCTGGATGTGAATCACCATGCGCTGGTCGTCGACATCGCTGACCTTCAAATGTGTGAGTTCGGCACACCGCGCGCCGGTGGCATAGAGCGTCATCAGTAGCGTCCGGTGGAAAGGAGGGCAGGCCGCATCGATGAGTTGAGCGACTTCTTCCTGGCTGAGGATCGCCGGCAGGCGATGCGTCCTTTTTGGATAAGGAGTGTCGGCGACGCTCCAAGCCCTTCTTAGAGTCTTGGTGTAGAAGAACCGCAGGGCCGCCAGACGGATCGTAACTGTGCCCGATGACAACTTCCGTTTATGAAATAGCTCCGCTTGATATTCACGAATGTGCCGAGGACCCAAGCGGTCCGGGGGACAGTTGAATCGTCGAGAAAAATCTTCGACGCCGTGGATATAACTGCGTATAGTTTCTTCAGAGTAGTTACGACGCTGGAGTTCTTCCAGCATCAGTTTACGAAGATGGGTCACAGGGACCTCCTTGTGACCCAAACTTATCTTAGCTCTAAGGCAACCACTGCTCCGTTCGGCCCACGCGAAGCGTCCGCCGCCGGGTGGCTACGTTCAAACGGGTTTCTGACGTGTCTGTAAGATCGCCAAAGCCATCTTGACGTTCGACAAGAAAACCTCAGCCTCCAGTTCATCGCACTCTGAGGGAATCGTGACCCGGTACGATCCAAGGTGTTTCCAACTCTTCAAAAACTCTTCCGGTTGTTCATCAGTCGAGGAAATGTAGTTGCTCAGCTCGTCGATCAATTCTTCCAAAGAGTCGTACACAAGCCGATCGAAAATTTCTCTGTGGCACATTGCCATTGCCTTGGATGCAACATTTTGGCTGAAGTGAAATTCCAGGCCGTCGTGATAATACTGGCCGTTGTTGCAATCGCGCGAAGAGGCCAAATAAACGAGACGACTGAAGTCGCCAGGGAGTCTTGAGAGCGTGCGATTTCTGAGGTCAGTTACCGCCGGCTCAATGTCAATGCTCTTCGTTGTGTAGTTCATATCTCAGCAGTATTCAGCTTTGCGCTGCTCCTTGATTAAAGCCGGTCTCAAGGGCTTTGTCGTTCGCAGGACCCACGATTGCTATTAGCCGTTCAAATGCAGCGCGCAGCCGTGCCATCCAGTGAAATATTTGCCCAACGATCCTCCGAGTACGTACAGGTCCGCGCAACCAGATCAGGCCGATAAGGATTTCGCATAACATTACGAGGAACAGGTAGCTAAGAAGAAGTTTCAATTCCATCGCGGGTTGTAAGTTTTTGCTGCGTCGAACTCCCGCCGCATGTGTGCGCATGAGTAGCGAGACTTGCCGCCGTGTGCGCCGAAGCCAGGAAATGGCTAGAACGGCGCGGTCTTGTTGAAACATCCGTTGAATTTCTGAGGTAGTTTCGTGGCGGACGAAATCCCAATCCCGTGGATCAAATATCCGCTCACCAAGATCTCTACGTGGACTCGCACTTCCAGCTCCCAACGGGCCTTCAGATGGCATGGACAGCTCTACACCGCCCTTACGAGTTGTAAGGCTCTGTCTGGCCCAAAGGACCAAGGCAGCCAAAAGAAGCAATCCGACGCCAAAATAAGGCAATAACTGACTCACAGTTCGCCGCCCATCTTGAGGTATGACCGTATCTTAGACAGGACTCTGTCGGTCTGTTCCGCAATCAACCTGTAATCGCGCTCGATCGTCGGTTCAGCTTCCGTTTCGGGATCAGGCTTGAGGGACCATAAAGTGCAGATCCAAATCAACAGAGCCGCCAGATAGGCTAGCGGCTGAACATGTCTCCATCCTGGCAGAGTCGCGTTTCCTGGCAGCGATCCGAACGCTAGCGACATCACGCTCGCGCAGATATAAAGACCGTACCCAAAGATAATTCCCTTGAGATTCCTGCTGTTAGGAATTGCGTACAAAGTAAGCACAGCAATTATGACCAATATTAAAAGCGCCTGGACTGTTCGCAAGTTCCGTTCGAATCCCGTAAATGATGTCACGATAGACCAAGTGTGGCTGCTGAGCGCATCTACGACCACTTTCAAAATGACTGTGCCGAGTACGCCCCAAAGTACGGTCCTCGCCATGTGTGCCGCACCAGGTGAACTTTTCAGGCCTTGCTTGAAGATTTCAAGGATCACGGCGTAGCCGACGGTTGCGGGGAGAAATTGGGTGTACCAGTAGAACGCTGGAAAGGCAAGTGGGTAAAAAACGAATACGGAAAAACGGAACAACTGGAGCAAGAGGACAGTGCCGAGGTAGAAATAAAATGCCGGGTACTTCTTGTAAAGTTTTTCGCTGATGGAACGGAGCAGAAGGAAAGCCTCTGCTGCATTGCCCACCCACCAAAGAATTTGGTCGAACACGCTCGCCGCCACAGTCGGGGACGTGTACGGAATATTAGCACACAGGGAGGAAGAAGACTCAAGAATGTCTGCTCCCTCCCTGTTTGGGGCTCAGACAATGTTTGAAAAAGGGCTAGGAGCGGGTGGGCGAGGGGGAGGTGGAGGCACGGGTCCCGTTCCATCGGCTCTCAAAACAGGATTCGCAGAAGTTGCCGCATGGTTTGAACCCACCAGTGATAACACACTCCCCAGGACCGCAAGCGATATCAGCCAAATCAGCTTTCGTACTTTCATGGTAACTCCTTTTCTCGGTTAGAGTTGGGCCGGTGAGGACAGATTAGTGCGGTTGTTCTAGGGCGCCCGGAACTCTCGTAATCCGCTCGGTCTACCGAGCACTTATGCGGACAAGTCCCGGAAAACGCGCATGTCCCTTAGCTTGGTTAGGCCGACATTGCACGCGTTGTTTGATTTGTGGGGTGTGCGAGCGGGGTACGGAAGCACCGACTCTAGGGCAAGTGTTCAGACCCCACCGCAGATGAATTTTTCGAAGGGCAGGCGAGCAGGTTTGCTTTCGTTACACGCGGTTCTTGTCATTCACGCAAATGGCGCTGTGAGGGACTTGGGCAAGAAGGAAAATTCGGAACATTGCCTTTTTCTCTTGAATTGAGGTTTTGACCAAACCAGGCACTCTGCCTTGATAGGCACTAGTGTCGGACTGAAGAAAGCACTTCGACAAGTTGCAGTTCACGGCGAAAGTTGATCGACCCGGTTGGTGTCGACACTGGTCGGCGGTTTTTAGGCTGAGGGCGAATAATCATGGATGGAGGCGCGCGGCCGCTCAAACGTAGCTTCCGAGTCAACCCTGTGGATCGACTCGGGCGGAGGATGAGCCCTGCTGTCCACGATGCTGCCGAGGAGATCGCGCACCGTGCGATCCTGCATGGCGAAAAGCTGCATATTGATCCTGCGGTCGCGGCAAGTATATTGGAAGAGGCGGCGGCCAGAGTTTCACGCGCTATAGACAGGAAAAGGGGCAGTAAGGAGCAACCTGTTCGGGATCTGCGGGCATATCTCTTCCGCGCTTTCCTCCGACTAGTAAACAAGGCCGTGAAACGACAGTTGCTGGTAGCGGATGCCATTCGCACGCTCTCGGTGACTTCCCACAACTCAACTGATCCATTGGCCCAACTCGAGCGGAAGATTCTCGTTGATGAATTGCTGACGAGAGGTGATCCGGTCGCCCGCGATATGTTCTATCGGCGTACGCAAAAATGTTCCTGGGACGAAATTGGGTTGTCTTATGGAATATCAGGGCATGCTGCGGAATCCCGCTTCAGCCAAGCGCTCCGGAAAATCAGGGAGAGACTTGACCCGAAGAGTGGTTTATGAACTTTACGACAGACGAAGTGAGTGGTTCTGGAAAATCGGAATGAGAATGAAAGACCGCAGAGTCTTCGAGAAAAAGGACAAAGACTTACTCGATTTTGCGCACTCCTACCTTTCGGAGGCTTTTCCTAACCCGGACCGCCAGGGATGCCCCTCTGACGCTGCTCTGCGATCTCTCGCGCTCAGTCCGACCGAAAGTGAGCCCACTGTCACTGAGCACTTGGCAGCTTGCTCTCCTTGTTTCAGGCGCTACGCGGAGTTGCTAGCTGAGTTGAAGTCGCAAAGGGCTCCGGAAGAGAAGCTGTCTTGGGCACGTGTAGCCACGTGGTCCAGGTCTCATCCAGTGCTGGTAGCTGCAGCCCTTGTGTGCGCTCTATCCATCGCAATCGGAGCCAGTCTATTGTTGAATCGGATTAGGGTGCCGAATCCTCCTCTGGATACCCACGAAGCGCCCAACCCCGTTCAGCCGGTGAACCCTACGGTAGCGTATGCGCCGTTTAGCCTAGACCTGAGCACGCTTTCTCCGGTACGTGGCTCTGAACCCTCAACAACTGGGTCTCACCAGCGGATCCCTGTCCCAAGTTCGCCGCTGTATCTGACACTGACACTGCCGCTAGCGAGTGAGGAGCGATCCTACAATGTAAGACTGACAGCGGGTGGCCACGCGTACTGGTCGAAGTCTGCCCAAGCACGTCTGCAGGAAGGTAAGACACTCATTCGAGTCGAGGCAGACTTCCAACAAGTCCCACCAGGCAGTTACAACCTAGAAGTCGAATCCTCAACCGGCATTCGCCTCGTTCAGCCAGTTTTGATTGAGACCCCATTGCCCAACAGCACGGAGCGAAAACGATGAGAATCTGGCGAGTCGCGGCTGGGCTTTTTCTCTGCGGAGCGGTTTGCATATTCGCGCATGCGCAAGCTACGGCGGAAGATCCAGATGTTTTGTTAAAGCAGGCCCTTAGCTACGGCGACCTATACAACTGGGCGGATGCGGCCTCATTGCTTAGTCGGGCCGAAGAACTCTATACCTCCCGTGGCGACAGTCGCAATGCGTTATACGCCCATTTGGGCCGCCTGCGGTCAACCATGGAGCAACTCTCTCTTCCGGAAGTCTCGGAAGAGCTGGGCGCCGAGCTAGACAACAATCCACTGCTCCAGTCAGACAACGAGCTCAGACTGTTTTGTCTAATGGTTCGCGGGGACATCGATGGGGAAATTGACGCCGTCCCGATGCGTCGCGATTGGGAGGAGGCACTCAAGATCGCCAAGGCTCTCGGCGATAAGAAATGGGAAAATCGGGCGTCCGGCGAGATCGGATTTTCGCTGTTTCTCGAAGGGGATATGACAGCAGCGCGTCAAAAGGTTGCTGGCGCTCTGATGGGGGCGATGATGCTCGGCGACACCGGGGCACAAATCCGTTATCTAGCTGCAATCGGACACGCCTTCGTGCAGATGGGTTCCAATGATGACGCGCTCAGATACTTTGACAGAGCGCTGAAGATTGCCGCCTCAAACCCTGGCACCGGATACCCATTTCTTGTCAACGAGGGAAAGCTACAGGCATTCAGGGGTATGGGGAAGCTCGATGCCGCAGAGCAGCTCGCCGATGAGATTATCGCTGAAGCCCGTGCAAGGCAGAAACACGTCAAAGAAACCCAAGCTCTCATCACAGCCGCGACCGTGGCGCTAGCAAAGAAGGATGAAGCCAAGGCAGTTCAAGAGCTGCAAACAGCAATCGACTTGGCTCAAAAAGGCAGATTCACACGGCTGCTTGCGGACGCTCAATTCTACCTGGAGGATATTTATCGCAAGAAGGGCGATCTACCGCAGGCAGAATCCCTGGCGGCAGCCGCAGCGGAATCAACGCAGAGCAGCGGTGACATTTACTTACTTCCACTACGGCTCCAGGCACTAGCGCAGCTACAAGCAAGCCAACGCAAATATCGCGAGGCCAGTGGAACATATGGTCGCGCCTCAGACATCCTAGACGCGATGATCGGGAACGTTACATCCGCGCACGGCAAGATCGGCCTTATCACTGCTATGAGCGCGGTCTACACCGAACATTTCGCCTTGGTTGCAGACCATTTGAACGATACTGCCAAGGCTTTCTCGGTCCTGGAGCACGCGCGCGGCCGCGTAACCACTGATCTGTCGATGAGTGGAAAACCTCCTGATTCTCCCGAGGAACTAGAAATCGAGAAACAGATTAGCCGATTAAATCTCGAACTCACGAAAGCGAAATCGGTTGAGCAGGTCCGTCAGATTCGAGACAAGATTTTTCTCGTCGAACAAGCACGGTGGGTTGCTCCCGCGTCGGGCACCTGGAAATCGAGACCATGGAAAACAATCCCGCTGGAACGCATAAGAGAGGGCTTCGCCGCAAACGAGCTAATACTTGAGTACGTTGTTGCCGAGCCGCATTCCTATTGTTTAGCGATCGGCCGGGACTTTGCGCGCATCGTCCCTCTTGCCAGTCGCGAAAGCCTCGAAAAGTTGGTCGCGGCATATCTCAAAACATTGAAGGCGAAAGGGGCGTCAAAGACGGAAGCAGGGCAACTCTACTCGGCGCTTTTCAAGGACATCCCAGAAGCCGTGAAGAAAGAGCGCCTGGTAATCGTCCCGGACGGCGGCCTCCATCTACTGCCGTTCGATGCCCTCGTTGACGGCAGCGGTCGGTACTTAGTCTATTCCCACACGATCACATACGCACCCTCTGCGAGCGCAATATATTTGGTGAACTCCATGACGCCGTACCAGCCCGCACAACAAGCACTGCTCGGGGTTGGAGGCATCCCTTACGACCAGACGGCAGACCTCAACAAATTGGCCAAGATGCGCGGGTACACCGACGACGCGCTAGTTAATCTGCCGGCCTCCAAAGAGGAGGTCCTCGCAGCCGATGCCGCGTTCCATACTGGCGCCAATACTCTCTTGATTGGCCCAACTGCGACAAAATCTGCCTTTGAGGACTCGGATCTAGACCAATACGCGATCATCCATTTGGCAGTCCATGGCATGGCGAATGAGAAACACCCTGACCGAGCCGCATTGATACTTCTCAGTGATCCGTCGTCTGGAGACGACGGCATTTTGGAGGCAAGCGAGATCGTCCACCTCCACACCAATGCAGATCTAGTCGTCTTGTCGGCCTGCGATACGGCGGTTGGCAGTCTGCAAGGTGAGGAAGGCATCGCAAACCTCTCTCTCGCGTTTATGTTGGCCGGCGCGAAGAATGTAGTTTCTACGCTTTGGAGCATCGATGACACCTCTGCCCTCTATCTTATGAAGCGTTTCTATGCTCATCTGGCCGAGAGAAGTACCGTCGCGTATGCCTTAACTGCGGCTAAGCGGGACATGCTCAAGACTTACGGTCCGCAGGCCATTCCGTATTATTGGGCCAGTTTCAGGTTGGATGGTGTCGGAGACTATCCCGTCAGCTTCAACTCTAAGCGGCTGACTACCACGAAGTAGGGAAGCGACAAATGCCACTCAGACAAAACACTACGTTGCTGCCACTCACGCGAAAGGACCGGGCAAAGATCCTCAGCGTCCTCAAGAAGCTCGTTCCCGAACGACACATCAATGTCAGCAACACGAATCAGGACTATGGGCCATGGATTGCGCTCGTCGACGCGCGAATGCCGCGTCTCATTGCTGTGGATAACCGACAAGCGTTTGAAACAGGAGTGAGTGAACTCCTCGGAGCAATAGGGAGTAGCCATACGGCTTTTTTTCATCAGCGCCGCGACAGCGTCCCCGCACCCTATTCCATTAACGCCACGCTGCGCGCGGTTGACACTCCAGAAGGAAAGCGTTGGATGTTTGTCGATGTGATAGAAGACGGACCGACGTTTCAAGCCGGGATTCATCCAGGCGAACTCCTTCTCTCAGTAGATTCCGAACCGGTGATACCGCCGCGGTCTGCAAATTTCCGCATCGGCGGCAGCCATAAACTTGAGATCGGAACCCTCAGCGGCGCCAAGCGCCAAGTCGTTATCGAAGTGCCAAACCGCGCAGCTAAAGATCGGCCGCCGATGATTGAGCCCCGTAGTCTATCCCACCGGATGCTTGGTCCCGACACGGGGCTTGTCAAAGTAGCGACCTTTCCGGGAGCCGTAGGCCAGAGTTTCGCTAGAGGTCTGGATGCCGCTATTCGTGACCTGAAAGACCACGGCGTTCAACGGCTCATCGTGGACATTCGAGGCAATATCGGGGGCGGGTTAGGGTCTCTGCGCCTCCTTAGCTATCTATGTCCGGGCAAAGTGGAAATAGGTTACAGCGTTACCCGACGGCGGCTTCGGAAAGGCTACCAGAGGGAAAGACTAACTCGCATCGGCAAGATTCCGGCTACAAAAGCGGAGCTGCTCATGATGGCCGTGCGTTTCAAAATCTTTCAGAGGGATCGCTCGATGGTCCTCGTTACAGAGGGGCTTGGCCCGCAGCCCTTCCATGGCCGTACCGTCATCCTCATCAATGAGCACTCCCACAGCGCAGCAGAAATGGTCGCAAGCTTCGCAAAAGAGAATCGCCTCGCCACACTCGTTGGCACAAGAACGGCAGGTGAGGTACTCGGCGGCGCCAACTTCAAGTTGCCAAGCGGATATGTGCTCCGCATGCCGGTCGCAGGCTGGTATACCTGGAAAGGGGAGTGTCTCGAGGGCAAGGGGGTGGAACCCGATATGGTTATTGAGAACTCCCCAGAAACGCTCGCGACCGGCGTTGATACCCAATTGGCGAAGGCGTTAGAAGTAGTCGAGACATTCTAAAAGACGAATTCCTGTCAAAGAGACCGTGCAAAACCACCCCGAGCTAAGGAATTAATGTACACCCAAGAAGTTATGTCCCTTTTGAGGCCAGTCCTGTCGCAACCACCCCAAAAAGGCGTGCCATCCGGTTCCATACCTGTTAATCGCGTCAGGAAGGCAATCTAGTCAGGTCATGCATGATTTTTAATCGAGTTTTTCGTTTCCGGAGGCCTCTTAGTATATTGATGAGAGTTCTCGGTGAATTCTCCCCCGAGAGATTGGTGGACCGAATCACCAGGGTGAACCGACCAAGGCTTAAGACCAGGTAGCACTTTCCAAGTGAGTGATGCCCAGACCATTAAGTTCATTGTGACGCGTGAAAAGAGGGTCCCCGATGAAATCACCGCGAGCAAGTAGTGTGTCTGGCACCTTTCTCCTGAGCTCTGTTGACCGGCTTGGCAGAGCAATTGATCCCTTGGTTCTGGCGGTTGCTTACGAAGTCGGCCCGCGCGCGGTGGCTTACGCCGAACGGCTACTCGGAGACGGTGCGCTTGCACTCGATCTCTTGGAAGAGGCCGCAGCGGCAGTGTCGGAAGCCGTGAAGCGAAAAGGGAGCGACGATAGCGGTCCTGTGCGAGACTTGGCAGCCTACTTGTTTCGCACCTATCTCCGAAAAGTGAGCCTGGTAAGAGGTAGACAGAGCCGTCTCGATCGGTCCCTCCGGGACAAAGCACCAAGGCGACCCGCCGCGAAGGAGCTGGCTCAAGCGGAAATCTCGTTGCTATTCGACGAAGTTATGGCAACCTATGATAACGTCACCCGGCAGATTGTCTACCGTCGTCTCGAAGGGTTTTCGTGGAAAGAGATTGCGACCGAGTACGGCCTTTCAACCCACGCGGCGGAAGCGCGGTATAGTAGAGCTCTCGCCCAGGCCCGAAAATTCCTGCAGATACCATGGTCCAGGCATTGAGGAGGACTTTGGCCTTGCCGGGTGCGAGGACCAAGCCAGGGAAACTCAAGAAGAAGCCTCTCTCGGAGAAGAAGCTTCTGGAGCTGGGGCGGAAGCATTTCGCAGAAGATTTTCCAAATCCAAGGCGTCAGGGCTGCCCTCCGAAAGACCAGCTGAAGTTGCTGGCCGAAAAACCCCGAAAAACAAAAGAATCGGTCCTCAGCCACATTGCGTTTTGTTCGCCGTGCTACCGGGCCTACAGCCGCTTTCTGCAAATACAGAAAGCGCAGCTTTCGTCGCGAGTGAAATGAAAAACGGGCCTCGGGGGACGCCGAGGCCCGTTCTTTGCGCTCCGTTAGAACGGAGCGGCTTCCGTTCCGCTGCCCGCTTCATCCGAGGCGGCAGGGCCAGAAGCAACTGCTTCCGGCTCCGGCTCGCCACGATCAAGCTTGCGCACGACGTCGGCACGAATCGACCACGAAGTGATCTTCGCGGTCTTCGCCTTCTTGCCTTTGCCGTTTGGCTGCTCGTAGGTCGAGCTGATGAGGCTGCCTTCGACGAGGACGTGAGCGCCTTTCTTGATGCTGTTGAGAACGGACTCGGCCAGGCGAGGGCGAAAAATCGTGATGCGATGCCACTCGACTTTCGAGGCCCATTCATCTTCCGCGTTCTTCCAGGAGCGTTGTGTGGCGACGGAGAGAACGGTGAATTTTGAACCGTTGTTCCGCGCTTGACGCTGCTCCGGGTCGGAACCAACGAACCCGACGAGAGTTACTGAATTAAGATAAGACATTTTTTTACCTTTTCTTTCTGCCCCGTTTTCTTTGGGGCACGACAAAGAGCGAGGGGGCTTGGAGTCGCAGGCTAGCGGCTGCTTTATGGGAGGGACCCATGCCCTTTGGTGAGGAGCCGTGAAAGCAGAAGACGCGTAGGCCGGAGCAGAGAGGAATTACCCGAGTGGTGAGCCCAAAGAAAAATGAGGGAAGAAAGAAATGTAAATGCCGAAGCGCAGGAACGTCGGAGTGAAGGGAGACCCCGACAGCAGAACGGTGCGATTCGAAGCGTGCGATCGTCGCAATGATGGAAGTCGCGCGTGTGGGCGGAACTTTTTGAGCTGGCGCCGGGTCGCGAACGCCACGGAAGGAAGAGGAATCTGTGGGTAAGTATGCGGCGCTGTGATGCGTCTGGTAATGCTGCTGCTACCGCCTCATTTATGGAAATAACCGTATGGCTACGATAATCACTGGTTTACGAAATCGCGGCGGTCTATTCTGTATTAGCCCTACGAGAACAGCCCTCAAATGGTCCATATTGAAACTGTTGATCTGCAGGTGCGCGGCGTAACGCTGCCCAGTGATCGGGTCGGGATGGTAATCGCCCAGCCGCATCTACCGTTAACTTCGCTAAGTGCTTCAGAACCCTATCGATTGACCGTGCAAGCAAAGCCAAGCCAGCTGGCGGTACTGGAAAAAACGCTGGCGGTCGCTCGCGCTGCGCCGCATGGTGCACGCAAGACGCACTTCACGATATTCCCCGAGTACAGCATTCCGGGTTTGGACGGAATTACTCTGGTGGAAGCTGTCCTTCGCTCCGATGATTGGCCGAGGGGCACAATTGTCATCGGCGGGACTGACGCGCTCGACCGACCGCAGTATGTTGAATTGCTTAGCGACGATGCGACTCAGGTAGACGAGGCTCGAAACGGCGGTCATCTGGTTCAACCTGACCAGTGGGTGAACTGCGCAATAACATGGGTGAAGGGCGCGGATGGAAGCCTGAAACGATGGATTCAGCCCAAGTTGTACCCGGCTTGGGAGGAATTGAATGTTGTCCATCAGCACATGTTTCGCGGCGGCTCGATTTTTTTGTTCAAGGGGCGGCTGGAGAACGGTGCGCCCTACCGATTCGGTACTTTGGTCTGCTTCGACTGGATTGCTAGCGTCGGAACCAAGACGCCGTGCCAATGGATATTGACTGACCTGGAGCAGCAGGCAGGTGAACACCAATTGCCGCTGTCTTGGTTATTCATCGTACAGCGCAACAAGAAGCCTTCGCACGATACCTTTCTGAACCGCGTGGAACCTTTCTTTAACCAGACACAGTTTCCTAACGCTTTGCGTGAGCGCGCCTGTCTCGTGTTCGCAAATACCGCGGGACTGGCGGTGCCTGGGCGCACCGTTGAATTCGGCAGTTGTAGCTTGGTTCTGTCGCCCCAGTCGCTCTTTAGCGACCCGAATTGCGCGCCGACCTTTTCTAACGGAGGCCGCCGGTTTCGGGATGGCAGCAATTTGTTGCACAATTACAAAGACATTGTTTTTCGGGAGCGTGGCGCTTGTATCCATTCTTTTGTCCAAGTCAATCCGGGCTCGCTCGCCGCAGGTCCGGCGGGGCGGTCTCTTGCCGTCGAGAATGCGCACGTTTGCGCAATTTCTGGTATCGCGGAGCCGCGTGCACCGGGTGCTGCTGTTCCCGCTTCGATCAAATGGCTGAACGATGAACTAGACCTGATACCGAGCTTGTCTGTGGCTTATCCGGCTGCGCCATTGGGTGCCCAAGTTGACGCCGCGCACCAAGCGAACATCGCCGCTCTTCGCGGGATTAGTTCCCAATCCGCGACGCACGCTGTAGCACTAGCGGCGGAGGAATCCACTGCAAAGAGCGCGGACGATTGGGTCCAAATTGAGGCGGCAGCTTTGAAGCATCTTGTGTATACCTTGGACATCGTTGGGGTTGGGTTTCCTGCGCCGTTGGTGGGTGTCGATCCGGTTCATGCTTCGCTGGTGATGAACAACAAGACCGTCGATGTTCTAGCGATCCTGGGTGCGTCGCACGAGGGCTGTATCGAGCACTCCAAACTTTTCCTATCAAATCCGCAGCGTCAAATGCTGCTCGTCTCGCGCGATCGAGACAACACCACCTGGGAGCGAAGATTTGGCAGCTTTTTGGAACCGAATCCTGCGCAGCCGGGCCAAGAGAGGAACATTACCGACCCATCTAGCGGCTCGCTGCATCTCGGATATCAGAACCTGCTAGAGATCTTCCGCCACTCGGCGACAACCGGCGCTGTCGCAGGAGGGATCAATGCCGAACTTGCCGCCTGAATCCGCATCCCGATCGGACGATCTGCGCGCGTACTTAGAAAGCGTGCTGCCCGGGTCCCGCGTGACCAAAGCGGTGACAGACTCCGAGTATCAGCCGCTGCTTCTGTTGCAGACTGCGCATATCATGGCGGCATTTGCATTTTCGAATGGCGACCTTCGCAAGAGCTATGACGCGCTTTATGGCGGTTTCAAAGAATACTATTCGAAACAGCATGGCCAGTGGGATGCGCTGGACTTGGCCTTCGTCTTTTGTGTAAGGCCCGAGGTTCCCAACCTTGACGGTTTCTGCTCGAACGTCGAAACCGATGTCTATTTCTGCCGCAAGTTCGTCGTTCCGCTCACGCCCCCGATCGGCGAGGCATTAGCACGTCTACCGTTTCTTCCGCTCGTTCCTGTTCATGGCCAGTCTTTTCGGCCGCCATCCGCACAAACCTTCTTGCAGCAATGCGGGGTGCCCGCCACGCTTGCGAAGTATCTCGTCGTCCAGCGCGAACGCAGCCCCGAGGGCATCCTAGAGGATTGCACGAGCGGCATTCTAGGCGAACCTCATGACCTTACAGTCGCGCAGAACACGCCAATCGAGCACGTGGATCGCGGGGGCCCGCCCGTCCGCCTCCAAACCGTCTCCATCAAAGACTTTCGGGCCTACCGAAAACAGCAGACTTTTGCTGTCGGGGCGGATGTGACGGTGCTATACGGCCCGAATGGCTTTGGCAAGACTTCGTTCTTCGACGCTATCGACTTCGGAGTGACAGGCGAAATTGGCCGGATCAAATCAGGCAGCGAAGCTCACTTCAAGAAGACTGCGAAGCATCTCGATAGCAAGCCGGAGGAAAGTGTCGTATCTCTCTCCTTCATTTGTAATGGCGCAGTGCGCAACGTCACCCGGAGGGTGAGTGATAGAAAGCAGGCACTATTGGACGGACTGCCGACTGACCGCAAAGCTATTCTCGCCGAACTGACTGGCGGAGATATTCCGGCCACGGACCGAGTTGAGAATTTTGTGAGCCTGTTCCGGGCCACGCACCTGTTTAGTCAGGAACACCAAGAACTTGCCAAAGATTTTCAAGAGGATTGCAGGCTGTCCGAGCCGATTGTGTCCCGCATGCTAGCCTTCGAAGATTATGCGAACGCCGTAAACAAGGCGTCGAAGGTTCGCGAGATTGTGCAGGCGGCCATTGCCAGCGCAAACGTTGAGATCAGGGAGCTCTCAGAGCAAATCGCTGAAGAAAAGAAGGAACTCGACCGGTTGAGTCAAACGGCCGGCGAAAACGCAAACGTCGGAGCCCTTGAGGTGGAGATCTCGTCACTCCGACGAAAGATAGCAGAGACCGGCATTTCTGTGGACTCCGGAGAATCGGACGCCGTGGCGGTGCGAGGATGGCGCGCTTCCCTCGAAGCTCGGCACTCGGAGAGCCAAAACCGAATCGCCCGTCTGTCTGTCCTGGCCAAGGAAGTGGCGGGCCTGCCGAGGATCCGCGCTGAACTCGCGCGCCTGCAGGACCAACTTAAGAAAAAACAGGATGCGCTGGACGAGGCTGAGGAAAAACGAAGCGCCGGTGATCTGAACGTTAAGCGAGTCGAGCAAAGACTGTCCGAAATGATCGCCAAGCGGGCGGTGGCACAGACTCGCGCGGCATTGCTGGAGTGGGTTCGCACGACGAAACCCGGCTACGCGCAGATGCTCGCCGGACAGCGGGATGTCAGCGAACAGCGCAAGAGGGCGATGGAGGCCCTCAAGCAGGATCGTGTCTCCGAAGCGAATGCTGTCAGCGACGTGCGCAATCACGAGAGCCTTGCTGCGCAGGCCACGGAAAAACTCGCCTCCAAACGCGCCGAACTCCTCGCTGTGCAAACGCTGAACGAAACCACTGGGACCTGGGATGCCAATCGCGCGCGACTCGCTTCCGTTGTTGAAGAAGAGCGAATCTCACAGAGTTCCTTAGAGTCACTGCGCATGGAGGAGCGTGAACTTATACAGCAGGTCGGCGCCCTAGCCGCTCAGGAGGACCGTCTGTCCAGTCATGTCGCAGAAGTGGATAAAAGTCAGTCCGAGCTCAAGAGATTGCTTTCCCAATTACAGGGCCACGTTAGCAGCGGTATATGCCCGGTATGTGGCGAGGATCACGGTTCTAAGGAAGAATTGGTCCGCAGGATTCAGCAGAGATCTGTTGCTGACCCAGCAAGCGGTGCCCGACGCGAGCTAATTGAATTGCAAGAGAAGGCCGGGCATTTGGCAGAGCGGGTCGCGAATAACAAGCAGAAGCGTCGAACGGTCGAGGCGCATCTGACGAGCTTGAAACAAGAGAGAGAAAGGCTCAGCAGTGCAATTGCGAACTTTGTGGATTCGGCAGCCAAACTTGGGATCGCCGCCGAACCGGCCGGCCGGACACCCGCTGGACAAATTCAGATCCAAATGGACAGTCTGCAGGAATACGTGGCGGACCTGACCCGACAGGCCCTGGACCTAGAGAGTGAGCTTCAATCGGCTCGAACTGCTCTGGCGAAGGTTAGAGAAGTAGTGACGGCAAGGGAGGCAGAAGTTGCCGACAAAGAAGCGGCTCTGGCGCACCTTCAGGAGGAAACAAACAGGCTGCGCAAAGACCCGCGCCTTACCCAAGTCTCTCTAGACATTGACGCAGGGCCGTTGGCGGAACTTGAGCGGCTCAACCTTCTCGATCTCAATTCGTTCAATGCCGAGGCCGCAAAAGCCGAATCGGACGCCGCGCAGCACAGAGCGGAAGTGGGCGCACGCCAACAGGAATCAGCTTCGCTTAAGGCCGAGTTACCCGCGATGCGCACCCAACTCAGTAACCTCCAGAGGACGGTTACCCAAATCAACGGGCGGCTCGAAGAATCCAAGTTGCCTCTTGAGGCCAGCGAGGAAAGCCTGCTCACCTTGATTGCGGCGGAGTCGCGCGCCCAAACCCAGTTTCACGCGCTGCGGGACTCCGCTACAAGTATTGAGTTGGCGATCGACGCGGCGACGACGGCGGCTGCGTTGACGCGACTGCTCCAAAATGTTCGCAATAAAGAAAGAGCCCTGGCCGCGGCAGTGCGCAAGCGCGATCAACATTGGCCGTGGCTCAAGTATTTCGATGTACTTGTGCGCTTGGTTTCGTCGCAACAGAGTGATGCGATAGCCACCTTCGCTCACGACTATGGTCCGCGAACATCGGTGATTCAGCGACGACTGCGGTCCGTCTACGGCTTCGACGAAATCGAAATTCAGAGCCACGAGTCCACAATCAGCGTCCGGGTGAAGCGCCATGGCGAGGAGTTGCGCCCGACTGATTATTTCAGCCAGTCCCAACAACAAACGCTCTTGCTGGGCCTGTTCCTGACCGCGTATCTCTCCCAAACGTGGTCTGTCTTGTCCCCAGTGTTTTTGGACGATCCGGTAACGCATTTCGACGACCTGAACACTTACGCTTTCCTTGATTTGATCGTCGGATTGCTCGAATCGAATTTCGGACAACGTCAGTTCGTCATCTCCACCTGTGACGAAAAACTCCTGCTGCTTGCGCGACAGAAGTTCCGCCATTTAGGTAACCGCGCCAAGTTCTACCGCTTCTCAGCTATCAGTGCAGACGGCCCTGTGATTGACGAGATCGCCTTGCAGTAAGGCCGCCAGATCTGAACACTTTCGCGACCCACTTCGACTGTTCTCTTTTTATGGCCGATGTGTTCAGTAATCTTCCGGCAAGAGAATTGTCGTAACTGAACGGTCCGACTCGGTAATGATCCAGATTTTCTCGCCGGCGTTTGTGCGATAGCTGCTCAAGATACGGAACCCACGTTCCAAGCTAAATTGGTTTTCCTTGCGGTCTTCTGCGCACAGATCGCCCCACTGACCACAAACGTGCCGCGAGAGAAACTCCTGCGGTTGCTGCCCCGCTTTTTCGAGCGCAGCGAGTGCGCCGGGCGTGGCGACGATTTGGCCGAGAGAAAACAGCGGTTGATGTTTGGTTTGCTGCATGAGAACTCCTTTGAAGGGTTTTGATTTTTTGCCTTCCAGGCAACGCGGAGCGGTGCATGAAAAACAAATGCCCTTCCTAGTGGCCCTCGACGACTAGCCGTCCGCGCTGTCAAGACCGCGTGGTTTTCGCGTTCATCGGAACGAAGTGCAGAGCCTTGACAGAAGAAGCGGGCGGTCTAGGCGCAGTCTTTCCGCAGGAAGGGCAGGAGAACGACGGCTAACTCGCTAACTCGCATAGATTCGGTGGTAGTGGTAAGTATTCGGACGCCGGCAAAGGTGTGAGAGAAGACACGCCAAGAGGAATGTCTAGCTAGCTTCGGGAACGAATGCTATTCGGTGGTACGGATCAGAGAACTTGTCAAAATGAAGTCGCTTCCTGGTCATGAGCTCGTCAAACGTGAGCCGCCCATTCAGGATCATTTCGGCTTCGTCTCCGTCCATTAATAGAATTGCTTTCGCGGCCCGCAGCTCCTTTGCCCGCTGCACAGCCGATGAGGTAAAACCCGCCATCGAAAGTAGGAGTCCTGAAATTCCGACGACATCCAGTTTGTCTGAGAATAGAACGATGTGATTGTGGTCGGCGGCTTCGTTGAGCCATTTGCATTCAACTCTGTATTTCTGCCCACGATGCTCAAAGTAACCATCAATTTGGCTGATGGCTCCTTCTGTTCGAAGTACTCGATACGGTGGTGCGGCCGTGCCAAACGTAAGTTTGGCTACTTCACATACGAGCTGCTCGAGTTCGTAGCCGCGTTGTTGAGCGCCGGTTAGTTTCTTGGCGATGTGAAATCGGTGCTTGATTTGATCCATGTTGCGAAAAGGAGAAGGTGGAGGCACTTTATCGATCTGTCGGGAGGAACGTTCATTCGTCCCTTTGCCCGCACGCTTCTCCTGAAGATCGGCCAACACGGCCCGCCACCAAGTAAACCGACGGTCGGAAAAGTTCTGTGCCTTCTGGAGTTCGCGTTCGGCCATTTGCAAGGAATGAGCGTCACCCTTTTTTACGAGAAAGCGGGCGAGGTTGGTGTGGGCTATCGCATCATGCGGATTTAGCCGCGTTGCGGCCTTATAAAGAGTTTCGGCCAATTCTTCATTGTTCAAGAACTGCAGGGCGAACGTGCCGAGTCGGGTCCACACGGCACTTTGGTCGATACCCAGGGCGAACCCTTCAAGAACGAGTTCCGAGGACACAGTGTTGAGGGAACTCTTGTCTGTCAAAATCCGACATACCTCATCCCAGGAAATCTCTCTATCAGGCGTGTAAATTTCAGTGAGGGCAGTCTTGCCATCTGAGGCATCGCCGAGGAAGGCCGAAACGAACGCTAGCGTCGTGATCATACGAGCATTTCGATATCCGGCAGCACTAGCCGCTTCGAGAAGAGTCTTCGCCTCCGACAGATGCTGTTTGACGACAGTCTCCGGATAATTGGAATACCACAGCTGGACCGCGGCCTCACCGTAGATAGAAGCATCCCGCAGCAGGCGGCGCAAATTGTCGATGCGATTCAGTAAGCGGGAGAAAGTCAAGCAGGCGTCCCAAGGTCGAAAAGTCATTCGATAAAGGCGCGCCAACGATAATTGGGCCACCTCGAATCCTTCGAGCAATTTGTCCTGGAGATGCGCCTCAGCCGTCCGCAGCCGCTCAGCGTACTGCTCGTCGGTGTGCTCAAAGCGAGCCATCGCCCATTCCGAAAGCGCAACCTCAAGCACAGTCGGGATGGTTCTCTGTGTGGTGACGGCGCGAGTTGCACAGCGGAGGCTCTCGCCCAACAAATCCCGGCGAGCCTGAAGGCTGACGGAGTTGCTGGAGAGGTGCCTTAAGACGGAAGACTTGCGGGAAAGAAGTGCGGCCGCAATATCGGGCGGGTTTTGGCCATCTAATGCATCGTTTAAGTAGTTCCGGGCGTTCCGAAGCAATCTTGTTCGATCTTCATCGTTCAAGTCATTAAAGACATCCTGAAAACAATCGACGGCTAGAGCAGCATAGGCTTCCGCAACCGAGGGTTCGGTGCCGTGCTGCAATTGACGAGCAAGGATTTCAAGAGATTCCTTCCGATGCAGACTGCGATTGCCAGGATGGTCCTCCTCAGCAGCCAACTCGGCCAATGTCTGAGCTCTCAATATAAGCGCCCGGATGTTGTCTGCGGACTGTTCCCACGATTTGCATAAATCGATCGCCTTTTTGAGCAGCGCGCGGCATTTGGCAGCTGAGCGCTCGGTTCGCGCGGCCCTTAGCGTCTGGGCGATTTCGGCAAGTTCGGAATCGCCGACTTTCAGAAGAATTGTTGGCGAAACGATTTCGGGAGCGGTCGCGGGAACATAGTCCGCTATTACAGTTCGAATGCCCTTTGCGACATTCGCGAAAGCCTGGTCACGATTTATCCAGCTCGTGATTGCCATTGCGTCTGTGGGTAGAGCCTGTAATTTGCCGAAAGGAGCACCTTGCCACGCAACGTCTCGGAGAATTATCGGAATGACGCGCGCGTCTCCAAGTGCGTGGCGTTCTAGTGCCCGCCTCATCTCTATTTCGTAGCAATAGTCTGAATCAAGAAAATCCGCACTTACGAGAAGAAGGATGATTTCGGCCCGGTTCAGTTTCTCGTCGATCTCGGTCGCCCATTCCTGACCAGGGCCGATCCGTCGATCGTGCCAGCTACGAATCAGTCCCTGTCTCTCAAAGAGCTTCAGGTGCTTGTGTAGTTCGTTTCGAAGGTCTTCGTCTCTATGGGAATAGCAGTAAAAAACGGTGAGCGGTGATGTCAGTTTCGGCGGTTCACCCGGCGCGAGTCCTGGACACATTTGGCCGCTCCATCTGGGACAATTAGCAGAGTGTTTACACGATGGTTTATCGCCCGTCAAGTTTACAAGTGGCTGCAGTCGTGTGATTGCCCGCTCTGAACAAACGCCGAGATTAGAGGAACCGGAGGTCAGAGTTGCAATTACGCGGAGCGTTGGTGCCGCGTCGGGTGTCAGGCATAATACGGTTACGAGGGAAAGCTTCAGCTTCTGACTTTTGGCAAAGAAGAAAGATCCCGCCGCCGTCAGTCTTGGACGGAAGGGTGGGAAGGAGATCGCCAAGCGCGGGCCTGAATACTTCAAGCAGTTGCAGGCGAGACGGAAGAAACGCAAGGGCGGTCGGCCTCCCAAGTCCAAGAAATCCCGCTAAAAAGCTCACTTATAAACAACGAGCGCTCGTTGTATAATGTGAAGGTTGAATGAGACGTGAGAATTCTGTCGATGGCAGAACTCTATGTGGGGCGCTATTGCTGGAAGGGTCAGGGCAAAGGTTCTAGCAGCTTGGCAGGCTTGACCCGCAGCGCGTGCGCAAGCGCGATGATGTTCAAGAGCGCTATGTTGCGCTCGCCTCGCTCGACTCCACCGACGTAATTGCGATGGAGGTCGGCCAATTCGGCAAGCTTTTCCTGCGAGAGCCCTCGCTGAAGCCGGAGCTTGCGCACGTGCATACCGAACGAGGCTCTGGGATCTGTGGTCCGCACGCGGCCATCATTGTGTTGATGACCAGAATGAGCCTACACACTATGAGTGTGATAGATTAAAGCCAGCGCACAACAAAACGGAGCGGGGCGGGTTTAAGAGAAAGAACGATGGTTAAGAGCCATGCGGATTGATGTTGCTGCTCGCATAAGGGCGGAACGCAAAGCCCGGAACCTCTCGCAGGCTGACCTCGAACGCCGAACAGGGTTCCCGCGTTGCCGGATTTCGTACTTGGAGAACGGCCGGGCCGTTCCAACGATTGAGACACTGGAAAAGCTCTCCGACGCCCTGGAAATTCCCCTCTACCAATTGCTCTATGACGGTCCCCAGCCGATGCAGAGCTCTACTGCCCCCGGGGCGGACGGACTGAATGGGAATGGCCTGCATACCCTAAACGGGATGGCGCAGGTTCTCCAGGAACTTCGTCAACACTTGAACAAGATGGACGAGGAAGACCAGAAATTGCTTTTGTTTATCGCCCGGAAGATCGCTAGCCGCGTGCCCGCACGATTTTCGGCTGGGAGGCAATTCCCTCGCCGGGAATCGAGTAAAGGGAAGGGTCGAAGAACAGAGGGGATGGATCTATGAACACAACGGCCACCGAGAGCCGGTACAAACATTCGCTTGGATACGCAATACCAAGGGAGGCTCATTTTCATTCGTCTCGGCCTCCCCAGGGCAACCAGATGGATTTGCGGTGTCCGAATTGCCAAAGTTCGGATCTAAAGAAGGTTTCGCTCGCCTATCAAGAAGGATTATCCCGCCTGAAAGCAAAGAGTCGGTTGCGCGGCCTATTGTTTGGCGAAGATGGCCCGAACGTGATCGTGGGTACTGCCGTGACGAGGGGGACGTATCAGACGGAGCTTTCCAGAGCACTGCGCCCTCCGAAGAAGTGGTCCTACGGAAAGCTGCTGCTGTGGATAGGATTCGTCTCAGTCGTTTCGCTGATTTTCTATACCCATACTGTGATGTCGAGTTCATCGATGGTCTCGGCGCTTCCGGTCGTAATGTTTGGCGTGATTGGCGCGGTTGTGCTCCTCGCATTGCTGGCTGTGATCTGGCGGCACAATCAGTTGGTTTATCCACGAGCCTACGATCAGTGGGGGCGTTCGTTTGTTTGCCAGAGGTGTGGGGCAATCACCCAGGAAAAGGCTTGAAAATCAGCGCTTCTCGACGGACAAGTAGTGCCATTCGCGCAAGGATGGCACGGTTTGGATAGCGCTTCGCGGATGGTGACTAGGTGGCTGGACCGTTGTCTTTAAAGGAGAAATACGCTCCAACGGCGAACACAATCAGCATCAACCCGACGCCAAGCTCGCTTATGCACAAGGCCCTCGCACATATGGACGATGGGAAAATATCCCCGAAGCCTGTCGTCGTAATAGTAATCCAACTGAAGTACAGAGAGTCGAAAGGTCGTGCCGGATGATTGTGGAACGAACTCTCCGGCAACGTCAGATATAGTGACGCGTAGCAAACGGCGACTTCGAAATAACTGCAACCTAAAAGCTTGAGTCGCTGAGAACGCTTCAGACCGCTTCGAGGTTGGAATCCTTCCAGTTGATCAAAGGCGTCGTTGTAGAACGCGTAACCGATCTCGAAGATCCGCGAAAATGGAATCGCCCACAGTAGAAAAATAAACCAAAATCGTAGGTGTTCATGCAACCATGGGAGGGCAAAAAGAAATGCCAGATTCACACCAAGAAAGCCCACGGTCCAACCGATGATCGTCACACCGTTTCGCTTTACGAAACTCCGTTCGAACAGAACCCTAGTCGGAGAAACGAATATGAGAAACCAGGTCGGTAAATCTTGAGTTCTCCTCTCCACCACAACCACCTCACGGCAGCGCGCAATCTGTTAGGCGCCATCGAAAGGCGAACTATATACGCAGGGATATATCTAAGTCGAGATCGCCAAGCCTCTCGTCGAAGTCAGTTCCACAACGGCCAACTTGATGGCCAGGAGGCATCAAGCGGCCCCCGCTTGAGGTTGGGAGTGCAGCTCCGTCACCGCCTCGTCGAGGCGCTCCACTTCCTTGATGAGGTCCGCTTTCATCTTCCCGGTTCGCTCGCAGATCTTGTCGCCGTGTCCGCGGATGGTTTCGCTCCACGTTTTAATCTGATCAAGATGCTGAATCTGTTTTTCGACAGCGCGTATCGCCTGTTCCAGTGTCAGGACGGCGTGCTGCGCCAGCGACGACTGATCGCACTCCCGGACGCAAAGAGCGCGCGCCACGCTGTACGCCGCTTTGACGTAGAGATCGGTCGAGGCGTCGTCGTCATCCCAAAGGATGACAATGTCCTGCCCGTACCTCGTGAGAGGGAGCATTTCGGGAGGGCACGTCTTTTTCGAAAACACGAATATGCCGATGACGGCGTCTCTGTTCTTTCTCGCGACATCGATCTCTGCAAGGGCCGAGGTTAGGTCGTACCGCTTGTCTTCCTTCGCCTCCCACGCAATGCGTGCACCGGGAGCCGAGCTCTCGACACCGAGCTGAATCACGTAGTCGCCCTTTTTGCAATTCTTGGTTGATCCGACAATCATCCCGGTCGCGCGGTAGACATCACCAAACCGTTGCGCTTCAAGCGCGAGCAGCTCGCCGAGCTGTGCCTCGAACGTCGCACCGTGGCGCGTTGAGCGCGCCGCCTCCTCACGGCGAGTTTGCAGGCTTGCAAGCGTCACGCGTACATCGGTACGGAACTCGTGATTTCGTCGTTCGATCTCCTCGATTGTTCCGACAAGCTCTTTTCTGAGCCGTGCGAGGGCGGAATGCTCGTCGTCCAAGGTTAGGTTCCTGCCGATTTCGGCGTTGGCATCCTCCATCAAGTGAGAAAGTCTGTTGATCGCGGAAAGCTCGTTATCGGCAGAGAATTGATCTGCAATCGTTTTTTGCGCGGCCTCGACTCTCGCGACGAGGCGCGAGAGTGCCGACCCGGGGTGGTCCAGAGAGAATTCACGAACTACTCCCTGGAGCTGATTTCCGAGATCGGTCTTTAGGTCTCCTTGAGAAGCGCGGATCTCCGCAACCAGACGGGACAACGCCGAGGTTTTTGCATCGAGGGTGAACTCCCTAAGGACGATTTCGCGCTGCGTCTCCAAGGCTGCCTGAACCGTGTCGGCGACTTGGGCTCTCAGGCCGTTGGATTCCGTCGGTGAAAGGAGCTTGAATATCGGGCTGTTGTCGCCGAGGCGGGCCGACAGAGTTCGCGCGAGCGTTGAGTCATCCGAGCCCAGATGGCGCTTCAGAAACAGCTCCAGTTCGCCGTTCTGCGCCAGCAACAACTCGAGCCGCTGCGGCAACGTGCCGGTTCGAGGGTCGAAGTATTGAGATAACGCGGTGGAGACGCGGCCGGTCAGCTCATTGGACCGCTCAATCAAAGTGGCGCGCAGATCCGCAAGCAGGCTTTGGCCCGCTTCTCGGATCGCCCCTGCATCCAGCTGTCCCCCTGCGAGGCGAAGAGCGAGCACCCCAAGGCGCAACGCACCCAGAGCATACCTGTCTCGCTCTTCTCCCTCCGAGTGTCGGAGTAATTCGACGACGGTCTCCGGGTCTGTCACTCGGAGAGCCAAATCGAGATGCTGTGCAACGCCGGCGCGTTCCGGGTTGGCATCGATTAGCTGAACTGTTGCTTGCGTCATGTGCGTCCTCTATGGAGTGCCCTCATTGTTTGGCGAATCCGACTTGAAGGGGGCAGCTGCAGTGTCCGTTACTCCTGTGGGGGCCGCCCCTTGCGTTACTGGCGCCGCCGCAATTCCGGCTTGCGGCTCAGCGTTTCCGGTTGCAGCGGGTGTCGATTCGGTCCCTGCCGTCCCAGCGGGGGCGGGTGCTTCCGGTGCTGGCACCGCAACTTCGGCTTGCGAGTCAGCGTTTCCGGTCGCAGTGGGAGGTGCGGTCGCAGCCGCTGCGCCAGCCGTCCCCGCAGGTGCCGCTGCCGCAGGCGCCTTGACCTGTGTCACCAGGGCCTTCAGGCGGGCTTGCTCGCCCTTCGGAAGGTCCGGAGTGCCCGGCGAGGAAATGACGGTCATGATCTTTGCGATAATGCCGGACGCGTACGGGTCTGCCAGTGTGCAGCGACGCGCTAAGGGAATGATGTCCTTATACAAAAGCGCACCACCGGGTGCCTTCTCTAACAGATGGTTATCCCACGCGTGGCACAGTACGGCATAATCGGCAAAGCTGTCGCGGTTTCCAGACTTCAGTGGGACGTTTGGAAGCAATATAACGGTGTCGCCGGCGGTGCCGTGCCCGGCGATGATTGATCCGCCGACGTCGTTGATCTTTATTCCGGCGTCTTTGAGCGCTGTGAGTCCGTCCACGTCCAGTCGAACAGTTCGGAGCCAAGTGAGGCGTCGTCCGGCTTTCTTCGGAAAGCTAGCTAGATCGCAAACCGGTGTGACGACAAAACCGAGATTTCCGCTCGTATCGAGCTCGATGAGATCGCCTGGTCTGACTCGATCGTCAGCCGGAAAGTAGTAATACCAAACTGAGAGTAGGCGCCGTGCAGCTTCGGTTGATTCGGCCGACTGCGAGCCGCTTAAGACCTCACTGAACGTTTCAAAACCTGCGCCACCAATCTCGTCCCGAACCTTTGCGAGCACTAGATCAATGAGATTGTCGACGGTTCGTTCCGTCATTGCAGTCAAAACACTCTTAGGAACGCCTCCGATATCAATCAGTGTCCGCTCGACTGCACGGAATGTCTCTCGTCTTACTTTGTCTGCCACCTCGCCGCCCATGTTGCCTTCCCAGGCTTGTGTAATTTCCTGGCGAAGTTGCGCCGCTGTTACGTCCGTCTTTCCTTTTGAAGGCAATAGTCGACCGTTAAATCGCTCTCTCAGATCGTTAACGTGAGGCTCCACCGTGGTAGCGCCGAGGTGCGTATAAATCTGCGCGTAAACGAATGAACCGGCTAGGAGTCGATCAAGGGCCGCTCGATTGGCGTTTTCGTTTGAACCGGGATACTCCCAATCAAAAATCACGGCATGTGGCGGGGCTGCATCTTGGTTCAAGGCGCGAATCATCTGTTCAGGCGAAGTAAAGAACGTCGGTGAGTAATCGCCTGTGCACAGCTCCCGACACAATTCTAGTACTCGCGGTTCTTCCCACTGCTCCGCTTCAAGATTCTCGACCAGATGTCGCACAACGTCGGCTTCGAAACGCAAGGGAAGTGGGCCAACGCCACCTAGCAGGTGCACCGGGATTTTGTCGTCGACCACCCAGATTCGGTTCACGACCGCTCTCCGGTTGGTGATTTCGAGAAATCCAAGAAGAACTGGGCACCACGAAGTTTAGAAGTCTCAGCTTGTCGCGCGAGCCTAATGGTCGCCCCAGACTGACTCAGGTAGTGACGGCAAATGTACAGTCCCAGTCCGCTCGGCGGGCTCTTCTCGCTGTAGAACGGTTCGAAGAGATGCTGTTTCATTTTTTTGGAGACGCCGGGACCGGAATCGGCCACCAACACCGTGCGATCGTTTGTAGAGATAGCCACCTGGATCGCGCCACCACCACCCTCCGTGCCGATCCAGTAGATCGAGTTGTCAAATAGATTGGCAAACACTTGCGCAATGGCTCCGAAACGACCTTCCACTTTGAAGTCTCCGCGCTCCAGATGGAAGACGATCTGCGAATCTTCTAGGGTATTCACAAACGCGTTACGCGCTGCCTCAATTGCGCTGCGAATAGAAACCGGCCGAGCGGCTTCTGCCCGCGTGACACGCAACGGAGCCAGCCTTTTGACTTCGGACAAAAGCGCTTCGGCGCGGTCCTGGACCGATTCAATGATCTTGGCGGCTGTGGTTCCCATTTGGACTAGGCCCTGCAGTTGTCGCACCTCGGTCACGATTGCTGCCGCCAACTTTGAAAGCTCATGAACTCCGACACCTATAGCGAGGCCAAAACCGGCTACGTCGAGCAACCCTTCGCGCTCGTCCTCTTGCAACTTTAGTTGTTCTTCCAATCCACGTAGAGTCTCCGCTGCGTCCCTCATTCTCTGGGAAGGATCTTTGCCGATAACGTTTGCCAGTTTTAACGGGTCCTTGCGAAAGTCATAGCGTTCGGCGAGAGCCGAGCTGACTTCCGATACGGTCTTTGCTTGGGCTCGAAGAGTCTCGGCGGAGACCCTAGAAACGCGTGTCTTTTTCCACTTTTCTCGAATGGTCTGGATTTCCAACTGGAGTTGGTAGACAGCGGAACGCGTTAGCGATGCCAAATCCCTGTACGCCTGCGTTTCGATCAGTCCCTCGCGGCTGGAGCGATCTCGAAGGGCGAGCGTACGCTCCTGCTGGACTTCAATTTCTCCCGCGAGATGGTAATAGCTGATGTTGGATGACTTCTTGATTTGCGCCTGCGCGAGACCCAGCCAGTCTATTTTTGCAGCTAGTTGTGCAGGCAACGTTGCCAAACCGTCGCGATAAACTGTAATGCCGCCAAAGTGATTGAGGTATTCAGTCACTTCTCTATAGTCGGGACCGAGCCAGTCTCGATCGCGGAGCCACGCTCGAATATGCAGAATGAAGGGGCCGCACTCCGGCTGACGCAGCGCAGTACCATTGGACTTCCACTGCTTCGCGTCGGCGCGTCGCAGATCGAGGGAGTCCTCGCTCTTGAACGGCTTAAGACTGTCGCCGAGGAGCGCTGGCGGAGCGAACTGGAAGTCAACGTCCGCCTTCCCCTGTGCATCGACGATTGCCACGATCTCGAACGGCGCCGGCACACGCTCTAGCGGCGAGGCGAAGGCACTAGGCGAAACATGAGGACTAAGGAACTGGGGGTTGAAGGAGGTGGGTGCCTTTCGTGGTGAGCGCAAGGCGTTAATGGACCTGCCGATGTCGAGGATCTGTTCTTCAGTCCACTGATACCCAGAACGGCCGCCGTAGCAGCACACTATGGTTCCTGAACCGCGTGCGCCATAGTTTGTTGTGGCGGGCTGATGCCGCAGCGTCAGTTCGATAGAGTCAAGGTCCACATGAGAGTCACTGAGGGAGTCATACTTACTCCATGGAATTCTGAGCTCCCATTCAAATGGGTCTTCAGCTGTCTTCGTACGCAACCACAAAAATTGCCCGAGGCGGTGCGTTGCCAGTCGACCGATGCCTTTTTCGCCCAAGGGAAGCCGGCCGCCGTGTGCTTCCTTGAGCTCATCAACTAGAGCATCGAACGACGCGAGCGACCCGCGGTTCCCCGCGGCGTCGCGCTCGGCACGGAGCCGCTCCTTCACGCGCGCACGGAATGATGTTGCTGGCCGAAGCCATCCCTGCACCAAAGCATCATGCGTCATTCCGGAGCCGTCATCGCGGATTTCGATGATGGGGCCCGGCAGGCTTGCATACTCCGCTTCGGATCGAGTTTCGGGTTTGAGACCTGGAACTCCTTCGATGGTCACTGTGCAGGTTGTTGCGCCCGCGTCGTACGCGTTCTTCACCAGTTCAAGGATGCCGACCTTCTCGGAGCCGATCAGTTGCTCTCCGAGTACGGAAATGAGTCGAGCGTCGGCAACGAACTTGACTTGTTCTTCGGAAACCTGTTGCGAACCGACGGGCTGAGTAGAGTCAACCATCCTTTAACCTCCGAACGGCACTTCGTGCGTCGTCTTACCGGGTGTGTCCGATCTCGCAGATCGTTCCCGAAGGACCGGAGCAATTTCCGGCCGAACGCGGATCATAAACTCTCTATCGAAACGGCTGCCCCCTGAAAAAATGAAGTATTCACGGAGATCGCTTTTCGCGGAAGCATATACGGCGTCGAACATAGAGTCGATTTCCGCGATCCTCGCGTCTTCGAGCGCGAGAAGACAAGCCGCGAATGCGACAGTTCGTCCCGGCGTGAATCCAATTCCTCGTCCGACCAGCTCAAACGCTTTGGCGAAATAAATCAAAGATTCCAAATGATTGCATCGCCGCGCATTGGGCGGACCGAAAATGCCCGCGGTCGACCCGAAAAAGTGCGTGTCCAAAAATCGGCGGATTGTCTTGGGATCCTCAAGGATCGGTTTCCATGCCTCGACGGCTCGATGAGTCTCCGGCGACGGTTCGTAGACAGTATCGGCCGTATGACCGAACTCGCGCCTGCGGAGAAGTCCGATGTCCACGTAGTGTTCCAAACGAGGTCGTACGTGATGTCGATGAATCTTCATCCCAGGCTGCATCGTCGCTCCCCGTTCGATGAATGCGAGGAGACCGGATTCTGTCGGCCGCCTTTTTCGCGGAGTCCCGGCCAGCGCCTTTGCCGCCTTCGCGCCTTTGCCGATTCGCTCGTAGTAGGAACGAAGCTCCTTCATTTCGATCGCCGAATCGACTCGCGCCCCTTCGGCGAAGCTTTGCATGAGTCGCTCGACGGCGCCGATGAGCAACTCCGGGCCGTTTTGGTTTTGTGCTACAAACTCCCGAACGAGAAACGGGGTAAGGGCGTCGTTTTCAAGAAGCGTCCAAAGATACAAAGCGCGAACAGTAACGTCACGGAGAATCTGAAGCGGATTCGGAGTCGCCCGGCCTTCAGGAAGGGAGGGGTCACGGTCCAGCAGGAGCTGTTTGAGGACAGATCCGATTTCGGTCAGCGTATAGGTTTCGGCAATCAGGCCGAGATGTTTTGCGTGTTCCAAGAAAACTTGGGACCGCTCGGGAGCCAGGGGTCCCAGATGTGAAGGAAGGTTCCGCTGCAGCAACCAAAGATGACTGACGTACCGAAACCGCCCCTTCTTATGTTCGCGTCGGAGCGCTGCCATCGGATCGCGCGCCGCCTTGCTTCCGCCGCGTGCGCGCTGGCGCTGTTCGTCTTGTTTGGCCAACGTGCGCTTGCCGTCTTCATCGATGTACGCCAGAAAGTCCCTGTACTCGGGCGTCTCCTCGTACACTTTGCGGAACACGTAATTGTCGAACCGTCGACGAAGGGCCGTTCTCGTGTCGAGCTGACGCCCGGCCATGAGTACGATGCAATTGACGTATCCCAGGCGGACTTGTCTCTCGTCGAGTTCTGTCAGTAGGCGCATCGTTAGTCGATTTCGCCCCCGTGCACGGTCACGCGAGGTCGAACATTCAGGACGACCAGCCGACTCGGAGCCGGTTGGCCGTTTTGAGTGGTCATCGCAGAGCTGGTTACGACAGCCTGGCCGATCTCCAATGACCGGACGAGATCGGGATATTGCAGCGAACGGTCTCCCACCCGAACTTCGCGGGGATACGCGGACAGCAGATTCTTGTATGTATTTTCGATGTCATCCTGCGTGAGCAGGCGATGCACGAAGCAGGTGTCGACTTGGCTTCTCACTTTGGGACTGATGGCGCCCGTTGTGGGCCGCTGGGTGGCCAGGATCAACGATAGGCCGTAATTGCGACCGAGCAGGCAAAAGTCCTCGAGCGCTTGTCGCGCTTCGCCGCCTTCATCGCCGAGCAATTCCTGGGCCTCATCGATTGCCAGGACGGTCTTTGGAATCCGTTTCTTCAAGGCGTCCGTTAAACGTTGCCGTTCATCGCCGTTTGTGCGCTCGACGTCCAGGCGTTGCCGAATTTGTGATGCCACCTCACGTTCTCTGAGGATGCGGCGAATCAATACCCTCGTCAGTACCCGCCGCAAATCATGTCCGACACGGAGCGGGAGCATCAGAATGGAGACCGTCCCCTCCACCAAGAGCTCCGTGAGCGGAGTGCCTCTTCCAGAGAACAGAGGCATTCGCGCGAATCCTTCCAGTGTGCGGATAAGCGCGCGCAATGTTTGCGGCGAGTGATCGCTTCCCGCGTCCCCGCGCATGTAAGTCAAAAAATCGATCAGATCGCGGATGCTGTAGTTGGGATTGGCCGGATGTTTTGAGGTCTTGTCGGCCCAACCCGATTGCGTCACGCGGTCGTAGGCTTCCGCGAGCGCGATACCTTGAGGATCTCGAACCAGGTTCGTCCTTAGAAGATCCGCCCAGTCCTGATCATCCAAGTCGGTCACCTGCACAGTGAAGCTGCGAACTCCGGGGGCGTCCGTCGATTCTCCGAAACCGGCAGGCAGCCAGACTTGAGCGGAGATTGGCACCGGTTCGCAGCCGAAATCACGCAGAGCTTCCCACTGACGACGCACCTTAGGCGGGCCGTCAGGCGTCACCGGAATGCTGGTCGGCCAGAAATTGCCCATGGGATCGATGAGCAGGACGGCCCGTCTCGTTTCCAAGGCTGAAATCGACGTTTGCGCTTCCGTGGTTGCCAGTGCTTCGATCATAGTTCCGAGGGTATGACTCTTTCCGCTTCCTCGCTTCCCGATCACCAGGGAAACGAACTCTTTTGAGGCATTGAACCAAACCTTCTGGGCTCCGGGTTCCGCTGCGGAACCCAACAGGAGACGAGTGCCGACCCCCTCGGTACCGACGATCGCATCACCGGGTTCGAGCTTAGGGTCGATGCGGAACTGTCTGGGCATGGTCTCTCCTTGTTCCTAAGCAGTGATGCCCTGGGTTTTGAGGAAGCGCTCATCGATCAGCCGGCAACCGGTCGAGTAAGCCTCGTAGGTAACACGGTTCATGGTTTCCGTGATTTCGCTTGGCTTCGCTGTTTTGTGATCGAGTTCGTCAGAGCAGAACAGGCAAAGTGTTTCAAAGGCGCGCTTCGTGAGCGGATAGGTCGTCGGCTCGTAATCGGGGACACTCGACGCCCAGGCTTGTTCGGTGGCGACCGCATCTCGCTTCTCCGGGTCAATCCACTCGTGCAGCAAACCCTCGAGGAATTCCGCCGTTTGGTCCCGCTTGAAGGCGCCAATCTCAACGTAGTTGTTGATGGTGAAGCGTCTGACGATTTCCGGTTGCACCATAATGGACGGCAGTTCGTCAAACCGACTCTCGGCGCCGATCGCCATCACGACACCGACATTGCGTACATCGAGGACCGCGCGGAGAGTTTCAACCCACCGCCCCTCCACACTCCGTTGACGAATCTTCGACAAGGCTTCCACCTGATCGATCAGATACACAAGTTGCTGGTCTGTTTCGGCCGCGATCACCGCCCCAAGAACGCGCAGCACGCCGGCATACTCAACCGAGCTGTCTATACCTTCGCGAGTAACGCCGGCGACGCTGCACTCTTTTGAATCGAGCTCACGGCCGGTGAGAAACTTCCATGCAGCCATCTGCATGCTGTCGTCGGTTCTGCTGGCGGTCGCGCTGAGTGCGAATCGCTCTACAGCCGCCACAATGTCGGGTGAAGTTGTCAGCTGTTGCAAAGGGGCGACGCCGGGCACACCGGAATCGAGCTTGTGGATGTATTTTGCAACCAACGGCTGCATACGCTCGCGGCCAAGGTTGTTTACGAGGTCAAAGTGAAGGCGATCGAAGGTCGATTTTTCTTCGATATCGCGGCAGACAACGTGGACCGGATACAGAAGCAGCTTCTTCTCGCGCATCCAGTATTCGGTGAACTTGAGCCGATGCGTTTTGCCTATGCCATATTGGCCCCACCAAACCAGTCGCACCGGTTCCTTCAACGCAAGGGCCCGCCGCAACCTCGCGTCAATGTCCGCCTTCCACTCGTTCTTGCCAAACAGAAATTGATGATCTCGATCCGGGTCGATGTGAAAGTTCTCGCGGTCTTGTTTTAGACAGAACCACTCGGGATAGCCGAGGGCCGGGATTGCAGACACGGTGGTCTTGGTCGTTGTGGTCATGTGTTTTTGATCCTTGGCTTTCTTCGTCACAGTAAAGCACCTCGCCTGCCAGTTTCACGGCAGGACCTTAAGTTACGGAATCTCCTGGGCATACGTTGTCGAACGCATTCCGACTGCGCACCGGTGAGCCCGCCGCTGCGGGATCTCGGTCCGGTAAGGGACGAACGCGTGCCGTTCGGTACGGACTGCTGTTCCGAACCACGGCGCCAACGACCGCCCGCAGGTGCCGAACAATTCCTCGCGTTATGTCCCCCGCCGGCTTGATCAGCATGCCGATCTCTTGGTTCGTATGAAGTGCGGCGCCGGTCAGATTGTGCGAACCGACCAGTGCGATCTCGGCCCCGCGACGCCAAGCGACAAAGACTTTCGCATGCAACTGAAGGCTTATTCGAATATCACAGCGACGCGGCCTTAATCGCGTCGCACGCAGCACCGCTTCCACAGAGGCGGGTGTTCGCACAACAATCGTCATATCCACGGATAGAAGCGCTCGCTCCCACAAGGTCCTGAGCGCCGTGTCGGCGAATGCGCCGTCGTCGGCGTAAGCGGCAAGCATCGCCAAATGATCCGCTCGCATCCGGAGCGCCTCCTCGAAGAATGTGAGGAGCAGTTCACCGCTTCCAATCCTGATTTCCTCGGCTCCGTTCAAGTATCCGGTCACGAATCACGCGCTTTCTCGCCCCACGCGCTGATCTGCTTGGCCGCTTTGTCGCCGTCCCCGAACAATGTCGTTAGCGCCTGCCGGTCAAGGTTTAACTCGTTCTTCAGCTCGTAAAGGCTAAGCTGAACGTCGCGCTCGAAACCTCTGGAAAAATCGCCGACGGAAGAACCAAGCTGTTTACCGCCGTCGAGCGCGGAACGCATGCGCTCGCGGACACATGCCTTGATCGAGACAGTTCGGTCTCTCGAGTCGAGGTTTTCTTCCGGGTATTCCTTCTGAATTTCCTTCAGGGAATATTTGCCCTCCTCGTAGACCCAGCGCCAGAGCAACCTTTCGAGTTCTCGAACGTTCCCGGGCCATGGCTGGCGAGCGGCCCAATCAAGATCCGCCGGCTCCAGTCTGAACGCGGCGGACGACGCACCGTTGTCCCTGACAAATCCCGCTACGATTGATTCGGCCAGCACGGTGATGCGATCGCGCTGCTCCCGCAACGGAGGGATTCGGATCACGAGATGTTGAATCCGCCAATAAAGATCGGCCCGAAAATTCCCCGTTCGGACCAAATCGGCCAGGTCACGATTCGTCGCGAGAAGGATCCGAGCGTCTGTAAAGCGCGATTCGCTGGGCGGGTCACCAAGTCTCTTGTAACTGCGGTCGTTCAAGACCTGCAAGAGTTTTGCCTGAAGGACCGGCGGTGCCTCACCGATTTCATCGAGCAGCAAGTCGTGGATGTGTTCGTCGCCAAAATACCCTTCTTTGTCGGCCACCGCGCCGGTGAAGGCCCCCTTGATGTGGCCGAAGAGCTCGCTCTCAATGAGTTCGCTCGGCAGATTCGGCAGCGAAAGCTCGGCAAAGTGTTCGGCTGTGACTTCCAGAAGAGTGCGTGCTCTCTCGCCCGGGCCTGGCGGTATCCACAGGTTGCGGTCACGAAGCCAATACAGATGTCCGGCAATGACCCGCGCGACATGATTCTTGCCGACCCCGGTCTCGCCGAGAAGAACCAGCGAGCGGCCCATGTGTGGCGGATTTTTGTATCGGCGGTTGACGCGAGCAACGATCTCTCGCAATTTGTTCATTGCCGGATTGGGACCTGGAAGAAAGTGTTCCAGGAAGGGATCGTTTTCCATCAGTTGGCTGCCCACACCTTCGTAGGCAAACACCGTGCCGAACTCGATCTGACTATAAGATACTGAAAGAAGGTAGTTTACAGCATGCAAGTCAAAATTGACAAGAGTTCATCCCGTGTGTACGGGAAAGCTATCCGCTACATAGCAGAATGGTTTGATCTCTCAGCCCGCTACGAGTCGGCGCTCGCCGCCCGGCGAGCTTTCCGCGCCCTGCTTGCGAACAAGCTTCAGCCATGGTTCGAGCTTGCCGTCGGAGCTTAGGTCGTCCAGCTCGGCGCGGATCAGGAGGCGCACAATGTCTCCACCGGAGACTAGTAGAACCGGATGCTGGTCTTCTATGAGTTCCTGCTGGACCTGCGTCTCGAAATACGATGTGGTCACGAAGACTCCCACGTCTCGATGTTTAAGTCGGGCAAGCAACCGCATCATGGGTTTAACTCCGACGGCGCTTTTGGGATCCCATTGCTTCGCTTCAACATAAACACTCAAAAGCACCTGATGCGAATCGTGACCGACGCGATAGCCGCCCACGACGTCCCGACCGCCGTCCCGAACAGCTCTTGTCACCGTCAGATTCACAAATCGGTCATCCATGATCCGCACCAGCTCCGCGGCAAAAAATTCGAATTCTCGATCGGTCAGGGTCTCTCTGATGTGTCGCAGAATCTTCCATTCCCTATCTGAGTGCGGCAGCTGCTGTTGCCGGCTTCTCGGGGCTATTTGGCGCGCGCACATGAGCGGCGTGTACGCGCCGGTCTGGACCCATCGTCGCCAGCTTTGCGGACAATGCGGCGAGTCCTGGCCGGGGAGGCCGCTTACCAAATCGTTCAACCAGTCCCTCGACAAGGTCTCCTCGCGCAGCAGCGTGAAGACGGCTCGATAGTTTTGGAACCTCACATCTCCCTTCACCCGCCACACTGCGACGAGGTCGTCAAAGGCGGAAAAGCCAACGCCTCCGGGACAAGCGAGGCCGAGAAATCGCATCTGAGCGCCAACATCCATCTTGTATTTCTCGAAGCATAAGAACGGAGGGATTTCTTCGCGCTTGCCGACATGCAACCGGGAAAAAACGTCCTCCAGTAGGCGATTGCCTCCGACGGCCGTCTGTGCAATGGGTCTGCCTGGTGAACGATTGTCTCCGTAGTACGTGAATATTCCGTTTTGGCGATCGAGCGTGTCGGGCCATTCGGTTTCGCCAAAGGTCGTCACCAGAATGCAGAAGGCGCAATTGAGAATGTCTGTGCTCCCTCCGTTCTTGCTCTTCGGACGGAACCCGGAGGTGTTGTTGATGCCTTTGCCGTCGGAGAATCGGAAGAATTTATTGAAGATGTCTTCGGGCTGCTTCCAATCATTGGTATTGCGATACGAAGCATCAATTCGTAGTTCTGCCGGAACGGAATCTCCGTCGCGGGCGGCATGGACTGTGGGCTTATCGGGAAAGCGCTTGCTACCTCGAGACATTCTCCACCTTTATCAAAATCCTCCGGCTGATTGTCGACTTAAGTTCCGGGTAAATCAACGAGATGCAATTTCTTAGTTCTTGGAATTTTCACTCTTCCGCCTTAGACTGATAAAATGGCTCGGGCGAAGCAAAAGCAAAATAGACAAACAGCGTTCGATCTCTTCTCCGGATGCGGCGGTCTCACAGACGGGCTTAAGAGGGCTGGCTTTCAGGTCTTGGGAGCTGTTGAAATCGAAGAAACGTCCGCAGAGACTTACAAGCTTAACCATCCCGAAGTGCACATTTGGATGAAAGATATCCGGGAGTTGAGTGCAAGGAGCGTCACTCGGAAGCTAGGCATACGGAAAGGGCAGCTTGATCTTCTCGCGGGATGTCCGCCTTGCCAAGGGTTTTCGACGATGCGGACTCTCAACGGCTGCCTGTCAAATCGTGACAAACGAAACAGTCTTCTCTTCGAGTTCCTGCGATTCGTCGAGGCACTTCGGCCAAAAGCGGTCATGATGGAAAACGTTCCAGGTCTCGCCAAGAACGGTCGCTTCAAACGGTTTTGCCGTCGCTTGGCGGAGATGGGATATATCGGTAAATACGACGTCCTGGATGCCGCGAAGTACGGAGTGCCGCAACGACGTAACCGGCTGATTTACGTGGCAGGGCTCAGACGAGCAGTTAGATTTGCCAAATCAAGGAAAAAGCTGAGGACCGTTCGGCAGGCGATCTCCAATTTGCGTCCTGCCGGCAACAGCGGCGACAGCCTGCACGATATGCCGGAACGCCGCAGTCCGGAAGTCCAAAGACGAATTGAGAATATCCCGAAAGATGGAGGAAGTAGAAGCAGTCTCGGGCTCGCAGAGCAGCTGAATTGTCACAAATCATGCGGGGGCTTCAAGGATGTTTACGGTCGCATGGCATGGGACAAAGTTGCTCCCACAATTACCACCGGGTGCTTCAATCCTTCCAAAGGACGCTTTCTCCATCCGGTTAGGAATCGTGCAATTACGATTCGCGAAGCGGCTTTGCTGCAGGGTTTTCGCAAACGGTATAAGTTCAACGTCAAATACGGCAAAATTGCGCTTGCACTAATGATCGGTAATGCGCTTCCCCCACCATTCATCGCCGCGCACGCTCGTTCCATCGCCACCGCGCTTCGTCAGGCTGGCACCCGAGCCGCATGAGTTCTTCGGCTTTTGGTCCGTGAGAGGTGTTCCTCACCGCGAGGTTCAAAAACTAGGAATCGGTGATTGGCATGGCTGACGTTTTTTCAGCGACCAAGCGCTCGGAGATCATGTCACGTGTCCGTGGGCGTGGGAACAAGGCTACTGAACTGGCGTTGGTCGCACTTCTTCGCCGCCACGGAATCACGGGCTGGCGGCGCCATGTGAATATCTTCGGGAGTCCTGATTTTGTGTTCACCAAATGCAGAGTCGCAGTTTTTGTGGATGGGTGCTTTTGGCATGGGTGTGCGAAACACGCTACCCGCCCGATGAGCAACCGAGCATTCTGGACCGCAAAGCTTGCGCGAAACAAAGCTCGCGACCGCCTGGTCATGCGCACGTTGAGAAAGCGCGGTTGGCGCGTGCTCCGTGTTTGGCAGCATGAGTTGTCACGGAGCAATGAACAACGATTGTTGCGACGGCTCCGCAATGCAACAATCCCCTTTGGTGAGACTCAACGACGGACACATGCTGCAAAAGCAGGTGCGCTGAAACGGTGAAAATCAGTGGGAAGGAACGTTCTTTTACCGTTCCAAAACCCTATGTAATTGTAGTTTCGAGGCTTACTTCGAGCGAGAAGCAGATTCCCCGAAAGTGTTGGAAACATTAGAAACGCAGAGCAAAGGATGGAGGGTTTGGAAGGAGCGAACGCGCTTGCAAAGCAGGAGTACGGTATGGAATTGAGGGAATTGTTGGAACGATTGAGCATCTTAGGCAGGGTGAGGGCACCTGCCTCCCAAGCAGGTGTGCAGAGCAGGTCTAAAGCGCTTGCAACCTTGTCCGCAATTCAGCGCATACCTATAAATTGGCCGCGTCGGCAGGTTGCCGGGTTGGCGTCTTCAAGATGGCGTTGATTCTCTCGGGCGTGGGTGGACCGAGAGTGATGGAAATGATCTCGCTCGTCACGCTGCCTGCTGGGCCTGGGCAAGAGGCCGCGCAATGTTGTCCTTGGTTAGAATCTGTGTACCGTCAACAAGTGATGGGAGGACTCCGCCTGCCCTTCATCGTCATTAAACCGCCTTGCCGCGGCCTGCTTTCGCTTCGACAAACGGCACGAGCTGGAAACCGCCGACCGACAATTGATCATGCTCCTGAGCAGTCCGCCGACGGGATGCCGTATCGACAGCTATTTGCTGCCATTTGTCACAATTAGTATTACGTTTTATGACGGCAGAATCATGCTTGTGCCACGCGGCAATAAAACCAGAAACTAACAACACCACGCGGCAATCGCTGCTTGTCAGCTCGACGCGATCCGGAATCCTTCACTAGCCTGCCTACGAAGCCAGAAGGGCATCGCGGCCCACTGGCGCTCAAGCAGATAATTGCGTGTTCTCGCTGACATGTACTCGCGTAGCTCGGCCGCACCGCCGCGGGAGTAACTCGACAACAGACTTCCGTCTCCCTGCAAATATCTGGCTATTGCTTCCGCCGCCCGTCTCCCCGCGGCAAGCGCCTTAATAATACCGTACGATGACAGCGGATCGACCGCGAATGCTGCATCGCCAACTGCAAGCCACTGATCACCTAAGAGCGGATCCAGAAAGGCGCTCGCACACGATCGAACCAGCACGACAGGCGATTCCCGCTGATGTCGCACTCGTTGGCTAATGAAAGTTGTTTGGAACAGAAGAGTTAGCCAAACGCTGGCGTTAGCGGCATCAAGGGTGCGGGCGAGATCCGCATCGGTCACGAAGCCAGTCAGCGTACCCTCGCACGGACTTGGATTGCAGTACCACCAACCGTCGGAGACTGCCTCGACGGCTACTGTCTTAGCCGGAGTTTCCGGTTTGAGAAGCGCTACTAACGCAATCATTGAATCCAGCGGTCGCAGACGAGCACCGAGCATACGCGCTATGGAAGCTGTTCTTCCCGTAGCGTCGACGAGAAAATCGGAGCTGATTCGTTGCACTCCACGCTCAGTCCGAACGGTAACCTTCCAACGCGCTGTTTTCTCGACTCCAACGCACCTTCCGTGAATGACTGTGACACCAACCGACTCCCCAACGCCAAGCAGAGCCCGCCGAAACAATCTTGCGTCGATGTGCCACCCGTGGCCATACGGCTCGACCAGAGTCGAATGCAGTGCCGGAGTGCTCTTTCCCCACTTTGCCTCGAAGCCATAGCATGGGACACCGATGCGGGCAAGACAATCCTCGGATATTCCAAGATCTCGCAACTCTCGCTTGGCGTCTGGCGGAAGAGTCTCGGCGCTGGGGACGCAACGGGCGGTGTCAGCAATCAGAATTGTCGGAACTCTTTCACGCGATAATCGAATCGCGGTACTGAGTCCCGCCGGTCCACTACCGATGATTGCAACAGCGCAGCTGTAATCCACTAATCTTCTTCTTTGAATAGATTCTTGTCGCCAATCACAAACTTGAGCTTGGACCAGTTTTTCTGCATTTGTTCAAACCTCGCCAGGTTTGCCAGGTCATCAGGATCTTCCGTCTGCGAAGCTTTGTCGAATTCACGTACCCACCGGAACCTCTGATCACTCGCCTTCGTCGCGCTGGATAGAAGCACATCGTCAGGGCGTTGAGCCGTCCACCACATGAACGTGTAGGACGCGTCCGGTCCCTTGAGGTGTTCCTTGTGGCAATCGTAAAAGTCGGCCTGCCATGGCAGCGCCATTTGCTGACTGAAAAATCCTGGTCCGAAACGAAGTGCACCGATCTGCAAATCCGAAATGCCCCCGACTTCGCTTTCTGGCTTCGTCGGCACCTTCAGTCGAAATGGTTCAGCGTAAAGCTCCGGTCGGCGCACCAGCCAACTCACCTCAATTCCAGGGTAGAAGGGACTGCCGACACAATTGATCAATGCTGCCCGATCGATATCTTGCGGTGTCAACACGCCGATGTCATCGGGGACCTCGGGCTCGGCGCCGGTCCAATCCGAATGATTGAAGTTCCCGGCGGCCCACTCTTTCAGTACTCCATGTTGAATATGGGTCAGACTGAGGAAGCTTTTTGGATGGGCAGTCTGGGCATCCTCGTCGATGTCGTTGTACCGATCACCAAACCCTCTCGGCATGCCCTTCCAATTCACGTCCTCAGCGGCTGGATCTCTCAGCCATGCAGAGACGGTCTGCCGTAGCTGTTTGGCAAGATCCCCGTCCGGCGCGTCGTCCGGCTTCGCGCATTTTGCGAAGTTTGAGAAGGAAACATGAAGGCTTTGATTCGATTCTTTCGCGTCGAATACCCAATACGCACCAAATGCCCTGGCCAGCAATGGATAGATCTCGAAGAGAAAGGACGGGCCGTACCCTGCCAATGATCCTGCCGACTGCCAGAGTTGTTTCTGTTGGGCAAGGCGAGAGAGAAATCCCCTCCCGAACTCAGCATTCTTGGGAAGCGGCAGCTCCTGAACGGCCAGGTCCCACATTGTGTCGTAGAGAGTCACCACGTTGCCGATCCCAGGCGCAAAATCAGGTGGCGCGACAGTGACCCATGCGGCATCCGCGTCAAGGAATGTGCCGTTCGACAGAAATACGCGTGCCTTTACCGCACCGTCGCTGACATCGTCGAACCACGTGTCGTTGTTGGCGTATTCATCTATCTTGACTTCGGGCTGGCCATTTGAGCCCGAGTCTCCGTGACCACCTAGGAAGAGTAGCCGCGCGCCGTCGAGACGAAGCTCCCCAAGATCCTTGACAAACGGGACGAGAGGATTGCCATGACTGAGCACGACAGGGCTGGGGTTGTCTGTCGAGATCGTCTTCTCACCCGGGTCCAATTCGAGCCGTTGCGGCCGTTCTGCCGCCGGCACGCCAGGATTACGAAGGTTATTTCTCACCGGGTCCGTGCCGTCGATCGGCTTGTCCGGCGGTGTCTGGCTGCGTTTGATGTATATGTCGTCGGCTCCGTGCTGGCCATAGAAAGCGAAAAACGCCGCTTTCTTGTTGGCTACATGGACGCGCCACTCGATCTTGACAACATCTGACCCAATCTCGACCTCGGCCGGCGATGAGAGCCTCTCCTGCTCATCTTCCTGATATTCAAAGACCCTGAACCTTGCCGCCTGCCTCTTAATGCGGCCCTCGGCGTCACGGAACGGCTGGAATTTCCCATCCTTCCAATTCGCCGGTATATCGGGATGCTCGGGGCCGACATAAAACGCGTCCCCTGGCGCATTCCCAACACGAGCGACCCCGAAAGCTGGATGAATCCGAAATCGTCTTGACATGTGCGCGATCTCCTTAGCGAAGCAGGTCGATGAGCCGATCACGAACGGAATCGTCGAGGTGCCGATCCGACGGCATCAGATAACCGGGATTGAGATTCAACTGCTGTGCTGAGGGACGTAGCCTGTCCAGGATCAGGCCAAGCCGCTGAGGATCTTGAACCATGGCCTTATCAAAGACGTTGAACTTCACACTTCCATGGCATCTGAAACAGTACTGATTCAAAATTCCGATCGTTTCGGTGTCTTTGGCCGAATCAGGCTTCCACATAACACTTGAATTAACCGCTCGCAGGACGGGCTGAACGTGCTCACTACTGGACGCATGCAATCGAAGCCAAGTCTCCGCTGCCGCACGATGAAAGGAGTGCGGCTGCGCAGTGGCATTCTGGGCCGCAGCCTCGCGATTGAACTGCCTGATCACTTCAAATGCACGCTGAAACTCTGGCGTTGATGAATCATCCGTGCCGGCATCAATGAGTACGTGGAGGCCTTCCTGGCGGACTCTCCCAAAATCGTTTTCGACTCGGTCAAACCAGTGGTCAGTGTCGAGATAGTTGATCAACGCCTTGTTGGACTCCAATCCGTGGCACGCGACGCAGCCGTCCGGAACATAATAGGGCGCCGTTGTATTCGCTGCTGACTTAAGGTCTCCTGCGTCGAAGCTCGCGTCCAACTGGAGCGACAGCCTGCCTCCTTGCGCGAGAGGGCCGTAGTCCAGCCAGTAGATCGAATCTTTTCCCACAACCTCGCGCGTCAAGATCACCTGTGTGTTAACCGAATCGGCCGTGGGACCAAATGGCTTCTCGCCAGGCGCAGTGAAAAAGTTGAACAGAATGATGATCGAGCTAATGTTGTGTTGCGCCGCCGCAGAACCGGCGCGCGGGCGCAAGCGAATCAGCTTCCTCCATCCCAGCTTTCTGGTGTCAGGAGGATCATTGACGTTAATGATCTTTGGCGCGAAGAATCGAGCTGAAAGCACATCGCCGACTCCGATCGGTGCGGTGGCGACTTGCTCGGCAAAAATCGAGGAATCGAATACCCCTGAGCCAACCAGGGTGGATTGGTCCATGAGAACGTTGGGGGCCAGGCGCTGGAGATCATCGCCAGACAGGCCCGCGTATCCGGCATACAGGACAACGTCATCGAGCCGCGAATACAGAATCGAAGCGCGATCTCGAATACCAAGTTCAACGGCGATTTGACGGTAGTACCGTATTGCGTCTTGAGGTGACCCTTGGCGAACGGCACCTCTCTGTGCACTCGCAACGCTACACAGAACAGCGAGGATTGCCGTCAAGGTCCAAATTGTTTTGTGGCGCCACAGTCCTGTCATAATCACTCCCCGACGTTCTCGTTCGCGTGAACCTTGTTGCCCGCTCAATCGAGTGCTCTCGTCAACCTTTCTAGGGGGCCGTTCGGCCAATTCTGATCCCGGCACGTACCTGTCCATTTCGGCCTCCAAGATCCAATCGGGCAGTCGTCGGCGTGATGCGGATACGTCTGCCCATACCAGTATACCTGCGGCGAATAAAAAGAGAAGGTCGTGTGGGCTGAAAAATCTCCGCGGACCAGAGATAACGCAATGGAGGTGCGTGCCTTGGTTACTATAGCAGAGAGACTACCCCCATTCCCTCCGTTTTCAAGGCGGCCCTTGGCTACGCTTCTTGCGACATGCTGCAGTCAGTTGTAGAGGTAACCTTGGTGGTCGGTAGGAGTGCCAATCTTCGTTAGTCCCTCTTATCAAGTTGTGATAGTATCGCGGACCATACTACCCGCTCCTAACCGTTCGGTCCTAGAAGGGGTCATTCTGTGAAGCTCGATCGCAAAGGCACATGGGTGATTCTTGCGATTGTTCTTGCAGTGGTCGTAGGTTCGGTTGTCGGGTTAGTGAAATTTCGCAGCTTCCATGGATTGATGAGGATCATGAGTGTTCATGACCGCGTTACAACCATCGTGCAAGGCTGGGCACGCTTGCCAGGTCGTCCGAGTGATAAGCAAGAACTCGAAGTGATTTGGGCAAAGTCCGGCCTGCAGTTCGAGTTCTTCCCGTATGCGGCTCAGGATTTGACGACGAAGCTGAAGAGCGAGTTCCGCGACAGCAAGACGACGGTTCTCGAGTTTACCGACATTTACGGAAGCACGAATTCGAGCGCGAAAATCAAAACCGTAAAAGATCTAGCGACTGCTGTGCGGCAAAACTACACCCCCGAGTAGCCGCCGGGCGGGAGTCTAGGCCGAGCCACAGGTACGGAGCACCAGCCCATGAACTTCTCTCTCTCCGTGTTTCGACCTCGGTTGGTCGCTCTCACCGCTTTCGCGACCGTCGTTCTGTTCGGACCTCCTTTGTTGCGTGCGGAGACTCCAGCACCTTGTACGGCGTCCGACTACAAGGTTGCGGCGCCTACGGTGATCGCTGTTCTCTGCGAAGAAGATGATGTATCCGGCCTGGTGGGCACGGGCAAGCTTTACGATTGGCCGGGTGCATTGAACACGCCGCTTCCGGTAGACGTTACTGTAACCCCGTACCTCAACGCGATACAGTGGCTGATCCTTGAACTCAAGCCCTCAGGTTCGTCGGCCCCACCGTTTTCCCTGCAGCGCGGCAAGAAGTACAAAGTCGTTCTCGCACTTCATCGCTCTACTGAAGCCCTTGCGCCTGATGCAACTCCCACGGCCTTTGACGTGGAAATGAGTAACACCGTGCCCATGAGTGCCGCGCTGTCGTTGAGCAAAAACGGTACTTGGGAATTTGTGTCGCATCTCGCCTACAAGAGCGGTCCCGAGGGACCCTGTACATTGCAGGTGCAAGATTTCAACGCAAAGACGGAGGACCTCAAGGCGAAGGGCTGCCGAGTAGCTGCAGCTATTCCTGATCCGAAGAAGGTGACCTCCGCTCAAGATCTTGCGCGTCTGGTGGAGACTCCGGAGGATCTAGGCAGTTTTCGGTTGGTCCTCGACAGCAACAAAGGTACGCAACAACTGCCGTTCGCGGTACCGGGTTTGCTCGATATCTTTGACCAGCCGGTCAAGATCGATTCCAAATCGCAGATTGTCGCCGAAAAGGCTCCGGCCAGTAAAGACTCGTCGAGGTATTACGTGAATCTGAACTATGCAGCAGGAAAGGGATCAAAACCCGGTTGGGTGCTGGATGGCAAGATCGCGCCGGTCATTGGAAGACTTTTCCATGGCTACCAGTTTACTCCCATGGCCTCGGCGGACGTCGGGCAGAACCAAGTGAGTAATCTCAAATACACCGATAGCATCAACTTCGGGGCGGCGTTCGCTCACATGTACCACCCGAATGACGTCCTGCAAGGTCTGCTCTTCAAACCCGGCATCACTTACGAAACCGATCGAGAGTTCGACCGGCACAACCTTCTCGCCACGCCCGATCTACAATTTCGCTTCGTGAATCTCTACAATCCCCGGCAGCGGCGGAGCGCGATCAAGTTTGCGGATGAGGCCGAGATTGCCAAGGTAAAGAAAATACCCTGGACCCGAGCCAACTCGAAACCCGTTCTCTTGGGCTACGTGCTCGACTTTCACACTGGCTTGGAAGTCGGTGGCGCGCTGAAAGACACCACGGTGAAAGCATCGGATGGAAAGGCGACGATGGCCCTGCCGTCCTACCATATCGCCAGGGTTGTTCCGGTAGCGCACGGGCTCTTGGAGATCGGCCGATTCAGCATCGACGTCAGGGGCACCGCACGCTATTTGACGACCGTTGAAAATACCATTCTTGAGCGCTCGGACCATACGCTGTTCTTGAAGCGTCTTCACGGCTGGAACGCGTATTGCGTGTTCAGCGGCTCTTGGAACTTCGATCCGGCCGGGCACTTTGCGTTTATGGTTGCCTACAAGGATGGCTTCTCACCCCCAAAGTTTAGCCGCGTGAATACCGTGCAGTCGGGCATCACCATCAAGTATTAGCGACTTGGAGTGCCTGCGCGTACAAGCCACTTCTGTGCGGCGTAAGGTAGTCTGGCGCTGATCGCACGATGCAGCGCGCCCCGTAAATTCGGTCTCCTGGGCTGCGACGCAATCTACACCCTGGTTTCGTTGCTGTAATTCAAGGACGTCGGAGGGCAAATGATCGAATCTAAGCCAGCCAAGAAATACTGTGATTTGGTGATGAAGGGCGGGGTTACGAGCGCCATCGTTTATCCACTCGCAGTGCAAAAACTCTCAACCGAATATTCGTTCAAAAATATCGGTGGAACCTCGGCTGGCGCGATAGCAGCCGGAGTAACAGCAGCTGCGGAATGTCGCCGGCGTCGTACTGGCGAGGAACTCGGCTTTGACCGAGTGGCCAAGCTTCCTGCGGAATTGGCGGAGGATAATTTCTTGCTTTCTCTGTTCCGGCCGGACCCATCAACCAAGCGAGTCTTCCAAGTTGTTTTGTCGGCGATGTCAGCCAAGCAGGCGGGCAAACCTATATGGATTGCCGTCGCTGTCAGACTATTGGCAAATTTCTTCTGGCCTTTCGCTTTGGCTGTTGTGCTCGTCGCGGTATTCGTGAGTTTGCTTGCAGTCCTTGTTCACGGCAGTTGGGTGCTCTACCTTGTCATCGGGCTTCTCGGATGCGGAATGTCCGTTCCCGCATTTGTCCTAAAAAGCGCTGCATCGGAAACCATGCGTTCTCTTGTGAAGAACAGTTTCGGATTCTGTTCTGGATTTGATGCAAGCGGCTCTTTAGGTGCTCCTCCGTTGACCAATTGGCTGTATTCCTTACTGAACGAAATTGCGGGGCAAAAACCGGGAGCGCCACTGACCTTTCGCGATTTGTGGGAAGCTCCAAGCTATCCAGGCGAAAGTCCCCTTTCCAGCGAGTATCGCTGTTCAGACTACACGACACGCGTAATCAATCTGGAAGTGATGACTACGAATCTCACCTGCGGTTGCCCAACTCGCATTCCGTTTCCCGTCAAGGGCTACTACTTTCTCGTTGAAGATTGGATGAAATTATTTCCACCCGAAGTTGTGCGATGGATGGTGGACAAGAAGGATCCAAGCGCTCGGCAAGCCCGTACCGAACGCGGTGAAGAGCTTGTTCCTTTGCCTGAGATGCACGACCTACCGATCATTGTTGCTATTCGAATGAGTTTGAGTTTCCCCATCCTCTTGACCGCTGTTCCGTTGTACGCGGTGGACTACAGCATGAAGCGGAATGAAGGAGTACCGGAAGGGGAGCCCATCGTTGCTGACCCGTGCTGGTTTTCGGATGGCGGTATTAGCAGCAATTTTCCAATTCATTTCTTTGATTCGCCACTGCCAAGGTGGCCGACTTTCGGAATCGACTTGAAGTCTCCACATCCCGATCACAACACAGAAGCTGAATTCGTGTGGCTACCGAAGGGAAATAGAGGAGGCATGCTGCCGACCTGGAATCGCTTTGAGAGTCACGACGTTTTTGGTTTTGTGGGCGCTATTTTGAACGTCATGCAGAATTGGCACGACAATTTACAGACGCCAGTACCGGGATATCGCGATCGCATTGTGCATATCAGCCATACAGACCGGGAAGGCGGACTGAATTTGAAGATGGATGCCACAGTCATTAAGACTATGAGCGAACGGGGACGAAGAGCAGGTGAGGCTCTGTTGACTAGGTTCGACTGGGACAATCATGCCTGGGTGCGGTATCGCTCGACCATGGGTTGTCTAGAAACTGTCCTGGAGAGATTTGGAAACAGTTACCGTAATCCTCTTCCAGAGGACTTGGCGGTTTGGAATGTGATCAACGGTCAGGGTCAACCGCCGAGTTATCCATGGCATGCAAGCCAACAGTCTTGGGCTCCTCAGGCGACCGCAGAACTAGCCTCGTTAATCGCAAAGTGGTTTCAGGGACGGGAATGCTTCTCGATTGGTGCCCCGAAGCCCAGACCAGAAATGAGAATAACCGCAACGATTTAAGCGACTGACGGAGCGACATTTTGGTTCGACGGAATTGGACATTGCCGGCTTCGCGATGATCATGAGCAAAACAGAAACGAGGGGATTGGGTGCGACATTGGGTGCAAGCTGAGAAGGAAAAATGGCTTCCGATTTCTCGTAAGCGACACCCACATGGCGCCCACGGTATTGCCTCAAAGACCTGAGGCAGGGCTTTCAGTCCAACGTCAGTCCGATTCGACAGGGTGGTTGCACCGTCCTGCCAGACGTCTGAAGTCGCGCTGGACGTGTACATTTGGACAAACGCGCCAATTAGCTGACAGCTGAGAGGGCGGAGCACCGGCTGGGAGTCTCTGTGAGGCGAGACAATGTTTCAAAAAGTTACAAATCGAGTCCCCGGTTACCGAATCGGGGCAGGCTCTTTCACTTCCTCAACAACCTTTTTCTGTGCTTCTGAGGGGCGCTTGCCAGCCTCTGTTAGATCCAGAACCGCCTGTTTAACCTCAGCGACGTCGTCTTTCAACGAGTCCAGGATCTGTCTTGCTTGTGCTGCACTTGCCATTTCGGTCTCCCTTATCTAAGATGCCGCTGCTTGAAGTCGGTGTTGGTTGCCTATAAGTTGTTCTAAACAATAGCGATATTGCTCGATGCTCTTTATGATCGTGTCCTCATCCTTGTTTCCTTGTCCCAGGATGTCGGTCGACGTCCATTGGATGTTCAAGACTCCGATAGGATATTCCTTCTCTCTTAAGACTAAACACGCGAAACTACGAATCTTCTTGCCTTCAAAATAGGCCGTCAACTCAAGCTGCACATTTGAGGCCAACTCTCGAGCGGCCAAGCTAAGAATCTCCTTAGTATCTGGAACCACCTGGTCTGTCAATAAGGCGAGGGCTGTAGGCGCACCAGGAATTAACTGTAGTTTGAGCATTCCATTCGCGGCGTTGTCGACTGGAACCGCGACGGCAGGTATCTCAGGATCTGGAACGCCCCACAAGGCTAATTCCATGACGTAGTGATAGCTTTCAAGCTCCCTCCCGGCCCCCATGAACTTAGTGATTCCTCTCAACCTTTCTAACAAGTCTGACGGACAACCCCTGATCTTGTAAGCGAGCATTAGGTTGGTCTTAACCGAATCGGCTTCCGCGTCCCAGAAAGCCCGAACTTCTTCTGCCACAGCCTTTAGGATCTCGACAATCACTGCGTTTGCAATCGCCAGCCCCCCCTGGAGAAAACCATGGATTTCCGTAGGATCTGCTTTCCCCTGCTTCTTCAATTCTTCGATCACGTCCCTGAGCTTTTCGAGTTTTATTGTCGGGGGAATCATCACCTGCATAAGCCGAGCCATACTCAGCCCCCGTTCTCTCTGGCGATCCAGTCTATGGCTTACAACCCGTAACTCATCCTCTGCCTCCTTGAGTTTTTTCTTATCCTTTGCGGCCTCATCTCTGTCATAGAGAACTTCAGTTACTGCAACTCCAGCCGCCAATGCGGCAAATGGGAGAACATAGCTCCATTCCAAAGCATTCAGTTTGCTGCCAAAAATCAATGGAAAAATGGCGAATAATAAAGCCACAATTATCCGAAGAAATGCGTACAAGAACCACCTCAGTAGGAGTTAATGATGCTTCGTATATCATTTACGCAAAGTAACGTCAATTTGTTTCTCAACTGTTTTCATGACCGTCGCGCTAAGTGCAATAGCGCAGCTTGACCAGTAACGTTTGTCGGTTCAATTTTGGCAAACAGAATGGGCGAGTTGAGGGCCGGAGGGTAGCCACCGGCGGCAGTGACAGGTGCGCTGAAACGGTGAAAATCAGTGGAAACGAACGTACTTTTACCGTACCAAAACCCCATGTAATTGAGACGTCGGGGCTACTTCGAGCGAGAAGCAGATCCCCCGAAATTGTTGGAAACATTAAAAACGCAAAGCAAAGGATGGAGGGTTTGGAAGGAGCGAACGCGCTTGCAAAGCAGCAGTACTGTATGGAATTTATGGAAACGTTGGAAGCATCGAGTCGCTCCGGCCACGGTGATAGCACCTGCCTCGCAAGCAGGGTGTCAGTGCGCGAGGGGTGCAAGCGCCAGCGCCAACATAACAAGGAGATCGGGGCGAGAAGAAAGCAGTGGAAGAACACCAAATAAGCAACCATAATCCGAGCGGAAACTATTAATACAGTCTGTATCGGATTTCTCAGCCCGGGCCGGGACAAAGTCAATCTCGAGTTCGAATCTCACATGCAAGCGCAGAAAACATTACTCGACACATTGACTGGCACAGTGCGTCGTTATCTTCAGCACTCCGGTAAGGTCCGGTCCCGAAAATTACGCGGTGGCACATCACCCGACGACAAATCCATTGATGCCCAGGCGCAGACCATTGCTCGGCAATTGGTAAGGGAAGCGCTGGAAAATGGCTTTCCAGCTGAAGAAGTATCTTTTCAAACCTGTTCCGTTGATGAGGGGAGCATAGCGCAAGTGGCCAGAATTCGCTTGGGGTTGCGTTTCATCTTCAAAATGCAGTCCGATCGAAAGCTGGTCAACGAAGCTCAGGTAATTCAAACAATATCTCGGGATTTACGACTTCCCTCAACATTTCGCGATCGCTTCCCGTGCATCTACGCTTTGAAGCACGATGCTTCCCCGTACGCCTATCTGATGGAGGAGTTCGCCCCGGAAGATGGTTACAAGAGCCTCGCGAAAGAACTATTCGAGTCTAACCTAGTAAGTGAAGCACTAGAGAAACAGGGCGCGTTTCTTCTGCAGGCGGTGCTTGATGCGATGCTTGAAGGTTATCAGTCCTCGATCGTGAGACGGAAGCACATCAGCATCATGGGAGAGGATTATGTAGGCCGTATCCGCGAACGCCTTCGTGCAGCCGCCAAGTTGGATCGAGTCTTCAAGTCAGATCACGTTTCGATTAATGGCAAGAAAATTCGGCCATGGGAAGAATATTTGTCATTGTTTCAGGCGAAGCGCGATAAGATGGAATCCCTTGTCCCACCATTCACCACTGTCGTTCTTGGGGACCCGAATCCCGAGAATATTTTGATTCGTTACGATAATCGTCAGAACGGCAGTGTCAAGATCAACGTCAAGTTCATCGATCTCAAAGAATGGGGCGACGGCGACTATATGTTTGATCTCGCCAAGCTTGCCCACTATATTAATACAACTGCGCCTGCCAAATCGATCAGCGGCAAAGATGTCGAATGGCGCCTTAGCGACAGCGGGTTGGTGGTCAACTATACGCTCCCCCGCCAACCATGGCTCCATACTCTCACCCACATAGTCCAGGAGCGCGGGCGGACTATGGCTCGTAGGTTTCGCGACAACCCACGGCATGACGTACGCTTTCAATTGGCGATGGCCGCCAATCTCCTTGGCTTGCCGGTCAACCGCTGGGCAAAGAGTCGTCGTGACGAAGCCATTATTCTGTACGCTGAAGGGCTGCTCTGGCTCGATCAGTTCTCGCGCAACCTGCCGAAGATCTGAGCGCCATCGCCGGACGTCGTCTCGTCGGTCACTAAACGGGATCACGCTCTTCGCGGCGCAGAGTGCATTTTATACGCGTTTCGACTGCAACGGGTTGGTGGGATCACCCAAAATCAGAAACGCTCCCCAGAAGAATGGATGCTCCCAAGAGGGTTCGTTTTTGATAGAGCGTTGCGCCATCGTCATCGCTTGGCAAATATCTTTGCCGGATGCCAATTCGCGGTAAAAGACTGACATCAACCTACACGCAGCTTCATCATCGACGAGCCAGAGGCTTGAGCATACGCAACATGCTCCGGCAATTAAGAATGCATTTGCGAGGCTCAGCAAGCTATCTGGATGATGGGTGCCCGCTGCGCTCTGGCAGCACGCCAACACCACCAATCCGGTGCGTAGGCCCCCAGGACGTTGCCTAATCTCTTGAGCCGTCAGCAATCGGTCAGCAAGTGCCAAGAATGCAGAATCGTCAAAAGCCTCGTCGTGTAAAGCATGAGTCGAAAAATGAAGGATAGGAACGAATTGCCTTGCCATCGATTTGTCTTTCGGATGGAAATGGTTTTCAATTCGTTCCACAGTCCCATCGCCGCGGGTCACCGGCTCGACCCCAAGAAGGGCGGCCACCTCGCGAACTTCCGAGTCCGCGAATTTTAGCTGTTCAAACGAATAGAACTTCTTGAGCGCTCCCCGTTGAATTTCATATTGGTCGCGATAGGAGACGCCGCCGACCACAAGAGACGGTAATTGCATCTCGCGCTTCTCCTCGCGCCACTCGTTTTCGCTCTCAGCAAGAAGCAACGCGGTCACCGAGGGAAGGTAGAGAATGTCGAACTTGTCGACCAGACATTGGGCTTCTTCCCACACGAGAGCACCGAATGGCAAGTCTCGCAAAGCTCCGTCTGGAACGATTATCAATCTTGGAAATGGTGAAACGATCTGCCGTAGTGCATCGGGGAGAAGCACCTGAGTTAATGCACATAGTACGTCGCGCCAAGAGTCGGCCTTTTCCAAATCCGATGGACCAAACTGCTCGGTGTTCGCGCCTGAGAGAATGAGGAACCAGCGGACAAGCGCTGGCTGGACTCGGTCGAATTCAAACGTGTGAATTTTTCCATTCGGCGGCACGACCCAAACGCGGTAACTGTGCATCAGCTCTACGTAATAGAGAATCGTTCCCCGGAGTCTGATTGCTGCCGCGCGGACCTCCTCCAGAGTCGCGCTCCGGACACCGTTGAAAGAATCCGCTGTCGCCAGCCCTTCATGGCGCAGATGAACGTGTGTGGAGCCCATCCAGTCCGTCAACGAGCGCGATAAGACTTGTTCCGTCATTCGAATAGCAACATCCCTGTGTGTGTTCGAGTTGAGGAACGTCAAGACGCGACGTTGAACTCGCACGAGAACCTTTGAGATCGCGTAGGAAGCTTCGTAGCCGTAAGGACTACCTCCACAAATTGCGAGGCAACGGAGCGTTTCGAGATGCTGCATCGCCAGCGTGGAGCTGGCGAGTGCGATATCGCTGATCATGCGGCCTAACGACGACGCGTAATCCCTTTCGAGAGTCATCAAAATGTTGAGACCGTTCTGCTCACCGTACTGCACAGAATCGTCAGAGTGCTTGCCGAACGCTTGCGTGGCTTGTTCTGAAAGTTTCATCGGCAATTGGAAGTAGGCCAGCAGTTCCGATAGTTGAACCAGACTCAACTCCTCGCAGAGATTTCTGTATGCTACTTGCGGCAATTCCAGCTGATCTGCGAGTTCACAAATGTCCATAAGTAACAAACGGCGGAATGTGGCATCGGGAGCTGCCGGGCCGAGAATGCCGCCGCCCGGCCGTTCTATCGACAGACTCTGGGGATACAGAGAGTCTTTCAACACGAGGAGCCACTCCAACCTCCGCAAGGCACAAAGAAGATGGAGACGTTCTCTACTTTTGTCCTCAACGTCGAAACTTTGCCACAAATGCGCGAAGGAAGATGGCAGCTTTTCCACTTCATCGAATACGAGTTTCCGGATCTGTTTCCACAATGCCTCGGCAGTCTCCACTGATTGAAAATGGGTGCGCGGAAACGGAGTGTCGCCAGATTCCATTGCCATCTCCGGTGTCATTGCAAGACTGGCATCCAACGACGGATGCACATAATTGAAGCCCAAATCCAACAGCAACTTGTACAGATTGAACGTCACGGCGTCCAATCCCTGGTGGTGTCGATAACGGAGGCTGACGTAAAGAGCGAATAGATAAAAGTGACAAGATTTCAGTACGTCGCCTCGGGACTTCAGTACGATCGCCTCTTCACTTATGCGATTAGCGATAGCGAGCATCCTCTCTCGGCAAAACGGGCGCGTGGACCATTCCTCCTGGAGTCTTTCCCAGCTAAAGGGATCCGTGGGATCGAGCAAGACTTTGGCTACGGCCCCCGGCAGGATGAAGGTATAGAAGCCTCTATCAGACAACACTGAGATACTGCAGACCTTTATATTCAGCTTTTTGAGCTTTTCGAATGTTCGGAGCGTGTCTTCCTTGGTCTCGCCCTCCGGGACTTTCGCATACATGACTCGTGTCAATTCCTCGATTTTCTTTTGCTTGGAGTCAAGAGGCTGGTCACTACGCGTTTCAGTTCCGAGATCGCTCGAAGGACCGTTTCGATACTGCTTTCGTTGGCGGGCAAAACTCTGGTGCAAATCCTTCTCGAATTCACTAAATCCCGTTATGGCGGGTTCGCCAGCCTGAAGTGGCGGTTTCGAGGTGAGCAAAAACGTCGCCTGAGAACGGGACTCGCCCGTAGTTGAATCAGTCCTTGCTCTTCGAAGAGGCTGGTTCAGAGCCTTCAGCCTCGCGATAATTCTTTTGTTGCGATTGACTAACGTTCCGCTTAGGTTGTCAAAGGATCTTTCCGCCTGCTCGAGTTCATTCTCTGCCTGTAATACCTCGCCCGCTCGAAGCATTATTTCCGCTAGAGCTCTTCTCGCAATGCCTGCAAATCGCGACCCTATCTGCTCTCCCAACACGACAGCTCGTCGAACGTGATCTGCGCTGATCTCCCTGCCGGAACCTGGTTCGGCGAGCGTAGCTAGAAGGATTGCGCGCGACCATTCGAGTTCGAGATCACTCCATCCTTCAGCTGGTCGATTTTCATCGGCCCTCCGCAGGGTGTCTCTGGCCTCCTTATCCTCCTGCATAGGGGCCGCCGAGACCATCGCTCTCGCCGCTAATTCCCGCAAACCTGCGGTCTGGGCGACAGCCGCGGCACGCTCGAAATATGCCGTCGACTCCGAAAAGGCGGACGCATATCGCAAGACGTTACCAAGGTTGAACAACACTCGTGTGAGTCCATCTCGATCATTGCTCTTTGCGTAGCAAGCCTCCGCTTCCTTTAAAAACTGGAATGCCATGGCCAAGTTATTACATTCGGCCAGACCCACACCCAGATTCAACAGATACGCAGCGTACAGATCTGAATCCTTGAGGGAATCCGGAATCTGCAATTTTTTGAGGAGGCGGACCGCTTCAAGGAAGTGGTACTGTCGCGCAAGCTCGGAGGCTTCGGCCAAGGCCGCATTGAATGGATCTTTGGACATGAGGAACCTGCTACTTGTCCATATTGAAGGGAAGAATACCTCGAACTGTGCCACAGGCGCGAAGGTTCCGCCAACGTTCTTGGGGTATGGCGGATTCATCAGATTAAGGCAGTCGGCATTGGCCTTGAGCGTGGTGGCAGGAAATCTATCTCTGGAACGCGATCAGGGAATGCCACACGACATGAACCCCTAGAATGCGACACTTCTGTATTGCACCCTTTGCGGGAATTGACCTGCCCGGCATTTTGAGACAGCAGGGAGGTTGAATCCGGACGGGCAAACTGCCGAATCGCGTTCGGAGAGACTCAACGGCGGACACATGCTGCAAAAGCAGGCGCGCTGAAACGGTGAAAATCAGTGGAAACGAACGTACTTTTACCGTACCAAAACCCCATGTAATTGAGGCGTCGGGGCTTACTTCGAGCGAGAAGCAGATTCCCCGAAATTGTTGGAAACATTAAAAACGCAAAGCAAAGGATGGAGGGTTTGGAAGGAGCGAACGCGCTTGCAAAGCAGGTGCTCTCCCAGCTGAGCTACACGCCCACAGTCGGATCTACACTCATTCTAAAGCACTTTCCAACTTTCCTTCCACTCCATTTCATGGCTTCCAGCCTCGACCGTGCACGTACCGTGCACTTATCGCCTCATTGCACCCGGACCGTGCTCATTGGTTGTACCGCAACTGGCCTCATCTCTCCGGCTTGACGGTTGAGCTTCTCCAACGCTTCCCGAGGAAGCGCCAATCTGTGTCGCTATGAGTTCACAGTACTACTGTGCGGCGATAGAAATGAATTTGATTCTAGTCCCGCATGGCGAGGCCACCCATTTGTTGGGTTGGGCAGATTTGTACCATGAGTTGGCGCATTTCATCGTTGCCAGGTACGGATCGACAGTTCTGAAGCCCTTGATGGATTTGGTGGCGGCTCATTTTAGAAACGCAATCGATGAGGCGACGCGTTTAGGTTGGCCTGCTGCGGCGATCGAGGAGTTGAACCGCTATCGAAATTTGTGGATGGGCGACTGGATTGTGGAATTCGCCTGCGATTTGTTCGCCACGAGGCTTAGCTTTGCGTGGTCCAACCTGAGATTGTGTGCGCGGATGAGTACGGACGTTTTCGGGACGGTGAAGAGTCATCCTGCGGATGCGGCGAGGACCGAAGCTATTCTTCAGATGTTAGCCCTTGTTTCCGATAGCAAAGAACATCAATTCATCGAGGACCGTTGGGCGGAACTCCTGAACACGATTGGTGCGGTGGAGCCGCAGGTGTTTCGGATCGCGTATCCAAAGATTCTTTTGCGGAATCTGGCCATTCAGGCAAAGCAGTCGTTTGAAGTGCTCGGATTGAAACCGTACACCTCGAACGAAGAAACTATCGCAGACCTCCTAAACGAAGCATGGAAGCATTTTCAGTCTCATCCGGAGTCATTCGCTAGCTGGGAGAGGGATCAGATTGAGGCACTCCGAAAGCAATATGGTTTAGGTTGAACGTTCGCCAACCAGATTTACCTTACCGTTGCGACATCCCCGACGATTCAGCAACCGAAGCTGCGCGTCAATGTATTCTTTGCGGTCATTGAGGAAAATTGGATAGACCAGTCCGCCTGTACCCCTCTACGCGTCCCCCAGCGACGGGATTTCAAACGGCCAAGACTAATTTGCCTACTTCGCCTCTCGCACGTATCTGCGTTAGTATGAAACTCGCATGCGCGCACCAACTTTTATTAGCGGTTTTGGCAGGGACAGCCGCCACCGTATGCCCAAAAAACTTACACTCCTGCCCCACAGAGAAGGAGTTTTCCACGGGTTCTCCTCTTTCGTTTGCATAATTTGGTTTCACGGAAAATGATTACCGGCGAACATAGAACCTGTGTCTCGCCGGTGCGAAATACTTATTTTGTCGTATGCTCAATTTTTGCTAAGCGTGCGGCCCATCAACTACCGCCTTTCACCTGCGGCGACGGTGCTGTTCAAAACCGTGGAGCCGGAACAGTTGGAAGTCCTGCGAACCTGGCTTCCGGAGTCATAGGTAAGGGGCTCCACCGCGTGGGCCACGATACATCTTGTGAACAGCATCGTCCACTTGGATCTTCCTCCAAATCAGAAATCCAATGTCACTTCTTCCGTTACGAGTCTGCCCGCGGGCAGGTAGGTCGTTTCACGTGCCTTTCGCTCCGGGACTTTGAGTTGTCCAATTGGACGGAGGAAACGCGATTCCCCAAAATCGGGGGCAAGGTTTCATAAACTCTACGCCTATCTCTCTCTTCTCCGATTGATGAGGGCTAAGGTAGACCACACGACAAGAGACTTCTTTTCGAATTACGGAGAGTGAGCAGTTGTCCGATCGACACCTTCAAACGCAACAGAATCACTGCGCCGTGTGCACTTACGACAGTTGTCCGGGTTTCTTCTGAGACTTGCTTGTTCTCGGCTCCTTGCGTCAGAACCACCACAGAAGCGTTCAGCATGACACGCTGGCTTCGGCGTGAAGCGTTCTTATCGCCACTCATGGACGAAGAAAGACCCTTACTGACCGACGCTATCACAAATACCCAGGATTCTCTTTCTCGTATTAACTGAGTGCTTGGCAAACAGAGGGCTGTTTGAGACTTGGGGAGTATCAAGTTGAGACGAATCTGGCGTCAGTAAGCTGCCCTCCTGAGACGCTTCCGCATGGTGGAGGCCTGCGATCAGGGTAAGGGTAATGGGTCCAATGGCTTACGAAAGACACACGGGGCTGTCTTGGAGATGCGATTGGAGCGGCTATTGCATTAGGTTTGTATATGGTGGTGTGTCCAGCGACTTTATCGGTCAATGGGGAAAGGGCGAAGACCGGCAGTGCAGGGGAGCCCCGGTGGAGAGTGTTCCTTGGTTTGGTCACCGCGGCGCTCCTATGCATTTCGCCAGCGTGCGGACAAACCCAGACGCTGGACTGGCAGGCGCAAGTACGCAAATACGCGGAAGCAAAGGATTGGGACTACGCGATGCGGCTGGTCGAGCAGCAAATCACCCGCGCTCCTCAGGATATGGACGTTCGGGCGTGGCGCGCTCGGGTGCTTGCGTGGTCAGGCCGGCTCGCCGAAGCGGAAAAGGAGTATCTGGAAATCCTGAAAGTCTCGCGGACGGATCCGGACAACTGGATCGGACTCGCGGGCGTTTATTTGCGCGAAGAAAAAATTGAAGAGGCACAGCAAGCTGTCGATGCTGCGGAGGAGCTGGATCCGAAACGGGCGGACTTGCACGCTGCGAAAGCACGCGTCTTTCGCGCTGCTGGCAGACAAAACGAAGCGCGATTGGAATTTCAAAAGGCACTGAGTCTGGATCCTACAAGCACGGAAGCGCAAGCCGGATTGGTCTCGTTACGCCGTGAACCGAAACACGAATTGCGGTTCGGCCAGAACAATGACCTTCTCAGCTACACCAGTGCCTATCGTAATGAATGGTTAAGTCTGGCGTCGCAATGGAGCTCGCACTGGGGCACGAGTGTTGCTGGAGATTTCTATCAGCGCGGCGGCGCCAATGCGGGGAAGTTTGTAGGGAGCATCACTAGGCGCCAGCCCAAGTGGGGTGCGGCTACCGTGGGCGGCGCCGTCGGCCACGACAACGCGGTGATTCCCAGGAGTGAAGCCTTTTTCGACCTGGACCACGGATGGAAAACGGGCGAAACAAATTTTGTGCGCGCCGTGGAATTCATGTATGCGCAGCACTGGTATTGGTATCAGTCATCGCGGATTCTGACGCTGAATGGCGGTGCGATCGTCTACCTCGCACAGGAGTGGACGGTTTCGCTGGCGGCCACGGGTGCGCGTAGCGTCTTCTCGGGAACGAGTGCGGAATGGCGGCCTTCCGGAATCTCAAAACTTGGATTTCCCCTGGCGCGCTGGGGAGACCGCCGCTTGTCCGGAAATGTCTTCTTCGCCGCGGGCACGGAAAACTTCGCCGTCGTGGATCAAATCGGGAGATTCACCTCGCAAACCTATGGCGGCGGATTGAAATTCCAGATTGCGAGTCGGCAAGACCTGACGGGGTACGCCGGCTATCAAAAGCGGACACAAAATCGCACAGATACGAGTTTCGGATTGAGCTATGGGATCCATTTTTGAAAGGCTTTTGAGGCTGAGCCCGGCCGCGTTTGTGTTGAAGGCCATTGTCGTGGCCATCGTGGCCGACGGCCTGTTGCTGGTGTTCATCTTGCTTCGACGAACGTACCGCAGACGGTATTTTGCAAAGCGCGACGCGCATGTCTTCGAATTGCGCCAGAAATGGGACGCGCTGATTTCCGGAGAGGTTCCCTACGAGACATGGAGAAAGAAACCGTTTGACCGAGGGATTGTCGAGTCGATGGCACTGGACGCCTTCGAAGCGGCTGGGCCGGAGGAATCGGCGCGTTTGTTGAAATTCTTACGCGACAGCGGGCTCATCGAAAAGCGCGTCTTTGAAGCACGCCAGTTCACCGGCTGGAGGCGGATGCGGGCACTCGTGGCCCTCGGGAGGACGCGCGCGCCGGAAGGAATTCCCGCGCTCGCCGAAGGATTGCGGGACAGCGATCTGGAAATTCGGCTTGCAGCGCTGCGCGGCCTGGGACGGATGGCTTGTCCGCAAGCGGCGGAGGAGATCCTGGCCTGGGTGGGCGAAAAGGGGCTGACAGTACCCGCACTCCCGCTGCAGAGCGCGCTGATCCAGTGCAGCGTGGAACGCCCACAGTTGCTGCTACCGTATGTGCAAAATGCGGAGGGCCCATTACGCGAAGTGCTTGGGCGCGTGCTCGGCGAAGTGGCGACTCCGTCGCTCGGCTTAGATCTGCTGCAGTTTGTGGGCGACGACCTCGATGAATTGCGGGCCGCGGCGGCGCGGGCCATGTCGCACGCAAAATCCGGGTTAGCGTTCGACGTTCTCACCGAACTGGCGCGGGATCCCATATGGTTTGTGCGGTTGCGCGCGATTGTGAGCTTGGGAAAGCTCTCCGATCCCCGCACGATTCCGGCGCTGTTGCGCGGGTTGACGGATGCGAACCGGCTGGTGCGATTGCGGGCGGCAGAGGGGATTGTGGAACTCAAGGCGGAGATGGCGCCGATCTTCGCAGACGTCGTCGCAACACGAGATCGCTACGGATTGCATGCCTATCTGACGGCTCTCGAGAATGCCGATTTGCGCGGAAAGCTCGAGGAGAGCATCGAGACAAGCACAAAAATCAATAAAAAAGACAGAAATCGTCTGAGGAACGTGCTGCAGACAGGTACGCTGCCAGAAGCGATAGCAGAAAGCGCCCCGGATAAGGCAGCGTTGCTGCCATGATTCGCTTTCTAGACATTTCGAACCACACATTCTTCTTGTACTACTTGGCAAGCAACATCGCCTACCTAGCGATGTTGATTATCGCGCTGAAGACCAGCGCACGGCACCAGCACAGGCTGCAGAGCTACCGCTTGGGCTGGTTCAAAGAAGGCCCAATGGCCCCGCCGATCACGATCATTGCGCCCGCGCACAATGAGGAGGCCTCCATCCGTGTGGCGGCCCGCAACCTCCTGGAGCTGGATTATCCGGAACTCGAGGTCATCATTGTCAACGACGGATCGGAAGATCGAACACTCGAAGAGCTGCGGGAAGAGTTCCGGCTGCGGCCGGTGCGGGCGGTGTATGTTCCGCAGGCCAAGAGCGCGCCCGTACGAGGATTGTATCGCAGCGATGTGGAACCGAGGCTGATTGTCGTCGACAAGGAAGCCGGGGGGAGCAAGGCCGATGCGGTTAATGCGGGTTTGAACGCGGCGACTTCGCCCTACGTGTGCGTTGTCGATGCCGACTCCCTCCTGGAGCGCGATGCGCTGCTGCGGATCATGGTGCCCATACTCGAGGACCCGAAACGCGTCGTTGCGGTAGGCGGAATCATCCGCGTATTGAACGGGTCGGAAGTGGAAGGCGGACAATTGCGGCGCGTGCGTTTGCCGCGCAAAAGCATCGAAGTGATCCAGGTAGTCGAGTATCTTCGCGCGTTCTTGATTGGCAGGGAAGCCTGGGCGCAGGGAAACATGCTGATGATTATTTCCGGGGCGTTTGGCATGTTCCGCACCGACCTGGTGCGCGCCGTTGGTGGGTACCGGTCTCGCGCGATCGGTGAGGATTTCGATCTGGTGGCGCGCCTGCACCGTCACATGCTGGAGAAGGGGGCCGACTACGAGATTCGCTTTGTGCCGGATCCCATGTGTTGGACAGAAGTTCCTTCCGACCTGAAATCGCTGGGAAGGCAGCGGGCGCGGTGGCAAAAGGGCTTGCTAGATGCCCTGTGGCCGAACCGGGACATGCTCTTTCGGCCCGGTTACGGCAGGATTGGTTGCTTTGCGCTTCCTTACCTGTGGCTCTTTGAGTTGCTGGCGCCGGTCGTGGAGATCTTTGGGATCACCACGATTATTCTGGCCGCGTTGGTGGGGGTGCTGAGCAGAGAATTTTTTCTGCAGTTTTTGATCTTCGGATACGCGTTCGCGACGGTAATTTCCATCGGCTCCGTGTTGCAGGAAGAAATCACCTACAAACGCTACAACGACTGGAAAGACGTGGCACGGCTGGTGAGCTACTGCTTCTTCGAACATTTTCCCTACCGGCAATTGCACATGATCTGGCGGCTGCAGGGCCTCTGGCAGTACTTCCGCCGCGACTACGTGTGGAGACCCATGAAGCGCAAAGGGCTGGCGTCCGCGAGCGCATCCAGAAGCTGAAAGTCCGCCAGTAAAACTGCTCAGGAAGCCATCACCGAACAGCCTTTCACCATCTCGAGGCCACTCAGGGCAAAGGCTTCCTCAACGGCGAAGCGACGTGTTCGTGCAAGTCGTCTATCTGACTCCGTATATCTGACATGAATCGCCCACATATGACTTCTGGGAGAACGGAACAACCCGGATTAGCTCGTCGCGAAAATCTCTCACCAGGGGGACGAAAAGTTCCAAGCCGACAGCAAATCTGTTGTTTTCCACGCGCTGACAATAAACGACGCGAACCTGGCTATGGAAGCTAGATTCCGGCGTGTCCCTACCAAAAAGTCCATTCTCATTGAAATCGTTGCATTTACAGAGTTGCGAACGGTAGTCTGCCCAGACCATGCTGGCCCTACTCTTCTCTCTACGAGATTGTTTCCGAGCTCGCGCTGCTCTGCAAGCAGAGATTCTTGCACTCCGGCATCAGCTTCTGGTCTTGCAACGTTCGAGCCGTGGGCATAGGCTGTGTCTCGGTTGCGCTGACCGTGTCCTGTGGGTCTGGCTTTCGCGATTGTGGAACGATTGGCGTTCGGCACTGCTCCTTGTCAAGCCGGAGACTGTCATCGCCTGGCAGCGCAAGGGGTTTCGACTGTATTGGAATTGGAAGAGTCGCCCTCTTGAAGGACGACCCTGTGTATCTCCGGAAGTTCGGAATCTGATCCGGAAAATAAGCCTCGCCAACCCTCGTTGGGGAGCTCCCCGCATTCACGGAGAATTGCTGAAGATTGGAATCGAGGTGTCGCAAGCCACGGTCGCCAAGTACCTGGTCCGGCAGCGGAGGCCGCCCTCCCAGACATGGCGAACCTTTCTCAAGAATCACGCCAAGGACTTGGTTTCTGCAGATTTCTTCGTCGTCCCGACGATTACGTTCCAACTCCTCTTCGTCTTTGTGATTCTTGACCATGACCGCCGACGTCCGATTCACTTTGCTCTGACCTCTAACCCCACCGCAGAATGGACAGCCCGTCAACTTTTAGAAGCATTCCCGTGGGACAATGCCCCGCGCTATTTGCTGCGCGACCGGGACGGCATTTATGGAGAGAAGTTTTGTGAGACGGCGAAATGGATGGGTATTCGGGAAGTCCCGACTGCGCCGCGATCACCATGGCAAAACGCCTACGCGGAGCGCTTGATCGGGTCCATTCGACGGGAGTGCTTGGACCACGTCATCGTTTTCCATGAGGCCGGGTTGCGCCGGATCTTGGAGAATTATTTCGAATACTACGAAAGATGCCGTACGCATCTGTCGCTCGAAAAAGATGCGCCCGTCAGCCGACCTGTCGAGCCTCTCTCGCTCGGTGAGGTGATCGAGATTCCAAAAGTCGGTGGCCTGCATCACCTCTACACGCGCAAAGCTGCCTGATCGAAGCGGGCTTACAAACGCTCGCGTGAGAATGCAGAATGAGCCGTCTACCCGTTTGCTATGCGAAGTCTAGTTTCCTGCGGAAGGACCCCCGCGGCCCGAGGTTTGACCCTGGACGCAACGGGCATGGAGTACGGCTCCCTTCGTTAATGGTCGGCCAACTGCGTTTTTGGTAGGGACACGGTATCACCCGCGCCAGAAATTATTTGACAAGTACGTATCTAGGGAGTTACATATGGCCTCCAAGAGGAACTTCTCTGCGCTGTCGCTTCCCCTCGACTTCCGTCCTTGGATCCTGTACTTCGCGCGGTCGGTCGCGATTGAGCCGTCGACCCGTCCGAGGGTCGTGGACCTTGCGCGTCCGGTTCCAGGTAGCTGGACCTAAAATGGGGAGACCTTCAATGGCAAACGGGAGGAACGTTCCACAAGCCTGCAAGGAAGGGGAGATCACCGTACAACCGTAAATATACTACCGCAGACGGAAGGAAAGCGGCGGACCTGTCGCTGGATGAGCGGGTCCGCTACCGTACACAAACCGTGCATTTATGAGTGACGTTGAGGCCCCTTGAGTTATCTTCGAACGAAAAGCAGATTCCCCAAGTTGTTGTAGGATTTGGTCCATCTTGAGAATGGAGGTTCATCCTGACAATAAAGCGGTTCCTGTTGAAAATGAACACCGAGTCCTCTCGGACTGGTAGCAGACACTGCCCATTTTGTAATGCTTAAGAGTCCTTTGGCATCTTTGGATTGTTCCACGCATTTTCCACTCGCAGGGCTTCTGAAGCTGCCTAGCACGTTCTGGTCCTTTCATGGATCTTTTGAAAGATTTCAACGAGTTCAAACACAGATGCAGTGATTAGTCCAGGATTTTTTTCAGGAGCGTCTTGCGTTCGACTCCTTTGGACATGGGTTGAGAAGTCGTGAGCGATGGGATATTCCAATTGCGGCACCCAGCGTGCCCTATAGCGAAGCCGCAGTGGATTCAGGACTGGCCGACCTAGAAACAAGGAAAGGGCAACGTACAAAAGTTGAGCACGAACCTCGCTCCTGAGTGTTGAGAACAAGATTCCGGGATCGGACTCAACATTAAAGGGAATAGCTTTATACCCGAGTTTTCTAAAGCTTGCCACGTCGTTTTCTATCAGCGCTATAGCGAATAAGACCAGTGTCCGGAAAAACGCCGATTTCTCCTTCTCGGACGTGTGAAACAGTCCGAGGCGGCGGTAGATTTCGGACTGCAGTTGACAATAGGCCGGAGCAGCAGCCTGTTGCGTCTGCTCGCATAGGTTCGCACCGCACCTCCCGCACATACGAAATGAGGAGAAGGACGGGCGATCGGAGGCGAGCAGTCTACCCCCGCAGTGCAAGAATGCAATTTTTTTGCAAACCGAACACGAATCGGTCAAGAAGACAGAATGCTTGAGGCACACCATTGAGCAAGTAAGGCGGGACAGCGGCCCAAGATAAGGGAAATCGGAGATACACTGAGAACAGAATTGCGGACCCGCTCGACGACGACCGGAGAGTGGACGGCACCAAAGTGATTCTTTGTCTGGAGTTCGTCATTAAACGGTTGAATGCGTATTGGTAGCACAACAAAGTGTAGAGTCAAAGTTACCAGCGGTGGAAGAAAAATTGTCAGGCCCGCCGAACCCCTGCACTACGCATTGTTCAACTTTGGTTGAACAATTTCACAGGAGGGATTGCCACACCTATTACTGCGTGACTGGGCCGAGCAGTACTCGGATCATGTGACCACGATTCTCGGATTGACAAAGAAACGAGACTATCGCACGGAGAGTCTCATAGACGTGAATTGATATATGCTCCACGATCGCAGGCGACCAGCATGTCCAGACCCAAAACATGGCTTGCCGAAGCCCATTCCATCTATAAAACCGTCCAGCAAACTGAGGAGGACCGAAGGTTTGATTGGCAGGACCTCGCGGCCTTATTCGGATTAGGGCGGCGCGCCGCCTATAAAATCCTTTCCCGCCTCAACCCGCAGAAGATCGAATCCGGTGCCATCACGGTCTCTCGCGCTGACCTCCTCGATTGGCTTGAGCCGCAAAAACGAACAGTAGAGCAGAGACTCGAGGCCACGCGCTTGTTGCAAGCCGTTCTTCGCGCTCAAGAGCTTGAAGAACAAGCGATTCGGCAGGCGTTCCTCGAGAAACTTCAGACGGAAGCCCTCAACTGGACGCTTACCCCGACGCTTGCCGGTACAACGGTAAGCACACTTCCGGAGAATGTGAAGCTGGGTCCGGGAAAAATCGAAATTGATTTTTCGGCCGGGCATCCCATCGACGCAGCAGTAGCACTCTATGCGCTAGGCATGGCCTTATTCAATGATTGGCCTCGTTTTGTTGCGGTGACGGCGCCTCAATCTGCAAGGTAAAGTTTGGAGGTTTGAGGGAATCCCGCTGCACGTCTAGGGACGAAGCCACGGGAACGCGCAAATTCGTCTCAGTTTGATGAGCTTCTCTCATACCATTGTGCCGCACCCAGACAGCTTCTCCCACTCTTTACCGAAACCGAATCGAAGTCTCACTTCGTCCTTTCTCTTAGTGCAGGCCGCTCACCAAGAGCCTTGAAGCTTCATCCTATCTTGTGTGAATTCGCAAACGTCAACTGAAAAACAATTCTTGGACCCGAAGATTCAGCTGATACGCGGTAGCGCGTGTCATGCAACGGGCCGGTTCCGAACGTCCGGGGGTATCCACTGGACTTCCTCCAGCAACGACAGGGAGATTTTTTCCCGACCTTGCCGGATCGTCTCGATCGCTGCTCGCCGGATGAGCTTTGAAAGTTCGCCGATCGTTCCACCACTCATGTCCAATAGCTTGGTAGCCATTTCTTTTTCTGTGAGATTCGACTCTTCCGCCAAAGGCAAAACGTATTCAAAAC